>OLNW01000031.1_pt1 | contig 174117 bp, 173 predicted proteins | sample 1672121 | NCBI WGS metagenome assembly OLNW01 (sample SAMEA3136648, study PRJEB25190) | human gut metagenome
CGCCACTGGTGTTCCTCCTAATATCTACGCATTTCACCGCTACACTAGGAATTCCGCTTGCCTCTCCTGCACTCTAGTTATACAGTTTCTTATGCAGGCCGGAGTTGAGCCCCGACATTTCACATATGACTTGCATAACCGCCTACTCACCCTTTACACCCAGTAAATCCGGATAACGCTTGAACCATACGTATTACCGCGGCTGCTGGCACGTATTTAGCCGGTTCTTCTTAGTTAGGTACCGTCATTTGTTTCTTCCCTACTGATAGAAGTTTACATACCGAAATACTTCTTCCTTCACGCGGCGTTGCTGCATCAGAGTTTCCTCCATTGTGCAATATTCCCCACTGCTGCCTCCCGTAGGAGTCTGGACCGTGTCTCAGTTCCAATGTGGCCGATCACCCTCTCAGGTCGGCTACTGATCGTTGACTTGGTAGGCCGTTACCCCACCAACTATCTAATCAGACGCGGGCCCCTCTTATACCAGTAAACCTTTTCTTACATCAAGATGTCTTGTCGTAAGCTTATAGAGTATTACCACCCGTTTCCAGGAGCTATCCTCTAGTATAAGGCAGGTTGCCCACGCGTTACTCACCCGTCCGCCGCTAATCCACTTATAATCATTCCGAAGAAATCTTAAAAGCTTCATCGCTCGACTTGCATGTGTTAGGCACGCCGCCAGCGTTCATCCTGAGCCAGGATCAAACTCTCATTAAAAAGTTTGCAGCTCTAAAATCTGCTAGCTGTTTTTTATAGTTGTTTTCTCAACTTGAATTGTTTGGGATTGAGTTTTATTCGTTAAGTTATTTAGTTTTCAATGTTCTGATTTGTTTCGCTATCAATGTGACAGCTTATTAAGTATATCACATCTTTTAGCTTTTGTCAAGAACTTTTTTAACTTTTTTTCAAAGTTTTTAGTTCTTACTGTTTTGACCTTTTTCGTCAACAGCTTGATTATTATATCATATCTTGTTGACTTTGTCAAGAAGTTTTTTAAGTTTTTTCAAACTTATTTAGATTTAATATCGAATGTTGTCATTGCTTCGCCAGAAGTGACAACTTCAATAGTTTATCACATTTCTTAACATTTGTCAAGAACTTTTTTTACTTTTTTAAAATTTATATTTAATCAAGTAATATTTCGTTGCCATTTCATCAGCAACGAATGATAGTTTACCACAACTTTAACCTTTTGTCAACAGTTTTTTATAAATTTTTGCAAATTTCTTTTTTAAAGCTTATAAACTCATCAAATTGCTTAGTATCATAGTTTATAACAAGCTCATTTGGCATATTAGCTTCCATTAAAAGTTTTTCACATCTTTCAAAATTACCAATATAAGTATGGTAATGAGAATCACTACCTAAAATAATAGGTAATCCTTGCTTTTTACACTCTTTCAATATTTCTATAGCTACAACTTCACCTCCTGCTCGTCCATTAGCAGGATTAAATGATGAATTATTAAGTTCCAATAAAGTATGTGTATCTCTTGCAGTTGTTACAACCTTCTTTACATTAATAGGATACCTTGGGTCTCCTGGGTGACCTATTATATTTATAAAAGGATTATTCATAACATTAATTAATGCTGCTGTATTTTCTTCTTCTGTACCTGGATTGATACAAGGTATATGAAGGCTTGCAATAGCAATATCGAATTTCTTCATTATCTTCTTCCTTATTGACTTATCCAACTTACCTTCATAATCCATTATATTAAACTCTGCACCTTTAAATATTCTAACACCTTCTATATAATCAGGAATTACATTCAAATTTAAAAAATGCAACGGTCCACAAGAACCAGGCATATTAGGAGCGTGGTCTGTCATACCTAAATACTCAATACCTATAGATGCCGCATAGTGAGCATTTTCTGTTATAGTGCTATATGCGTGTCCACTAGATATAGTGTGGGTGTGCATATCAATTTTATATTTTGCCATTTTATATCAGCCTTTCTAATAATTATCAGTATACAAATCAAAATAAATGCTTTATAATTAAATTAACATTCTAAAAAGGAGGTTTACCCTATGAAAATATACAAAAGCGAAATTACAGTAATAAATAAAATAGATAAAGTAAAATGTAATTGCTGTGGTAACGAAATAACTTCTGATGCTAACGGATATTCCTCCGATTATTTATCTGTCAGCAAAAGATGGGGATATAATAGTAGCTTTGACAATATAGAACACAATTTTGACTTGTGCGAAGATTGTTATAAAAAGTTAATAGGTACATTTAAAATACCTGTTGATTAATCTTCTCCCAAACAACTAAATGTGAAAAAATCTACAAATAAAGCATTATTCTTTTTTAAAACCTTGCAACATTCATTTATAGTTGAACCAGTGGTAAAAATATCATCAATAATAAGAATTTTCTTATTTTCAACATTTACTCCATTTTTCAATCTAAAAGCACCTTTGATATTTTCCAACCTTTCTTTTTTATTCAAAGAATTTTGAGGATTAGTATTAATATGTCTTTCTAATAATCTGCAATATTTAATATTCATAGCTTTAGCTACAATTTTAGCCAATATTTCAGATTGATTATAGCCCCTGCTCCTATTTCTTTTAGGGTGCAGGGGTACAGCAGTTACATAATCATATTCTAATTTAATATTATCAATGGCATAGTCAGCCATAATTTTACCTATAACTTTTCCATTACTAAACAATCCCCTATACTTAAATATACGAATGCTATCACGAACAGCACCCTTATACTCAAAAACAGAGTATCCCTTAGCAAAATAAAAGCTATTACTATTGCAAGCTCTACAATTACCGTTATGATAAATTATTCGCCCACAAATTTTGCATCTTCTTACCTCTTTAATTTTAAATTGAGGCAAACAATTATTACAAAAATTTTCTTTGCTTGTGATGTTTAAAATTTCATTACAACCAATACATCGCTTAGGATATATAAGAGATAATATATCATTAAATATTGTCGCTAGTGGATTCATTTTCATTTTCTACACTATTATACTTTCTAAAAATTTCCATAAATTCTTCACCAGTAATATTTTCTCTTTCATATAAGAACATAGCAATTTCTTCTAATGCTTCCTTATTTTCTAAAAGCATATCCTTAGCTTTTTTATGGCAATCTCTAATAATAGAAAGAACCTCTCTATCAAGTTCAGCAATTGTACTTTCACCAACTAAAGCAACCTTATCACCAGAAAGATACTTGTTTTGAACACTTTCAAGTGCCATCATATCAAATTTGTCACTCATACCATAAAGACTAATCATATTTCTAGCTAAATTAGTTGCCATTTCAATATCGTTGCTAGCACCTGTAGTAATAGAACCAAATTCTATTTCTTCTGCACTTCTACCAGCAAGATAAACAACAATTTTAGCTAATATTTCATCTTTACTCATAAGATAGCGTTCTTCTTCTGGCATCTGCATTGTATAACCAAGTGAGCCCATAGTTCTAGGTATAATAGTAATCTTCTGAACAGGCTGAGCATTTTTCTGCAATGCAGCAGCAAGAGCGTGTCCAACTTCGTGGAAAGAAACAATTTTCTTTTCTTTGTCAGACATAATTCTATCTTTTTTCTCTTTACCAGCAATAACAACCTCAACAGACTCCATTAAATCCTCTTGCAAAATTTCACTTCTTCCAAGTCTAACAGCACGCAAAGCAGCCTCATTAACAATATTAGCAAGGTCAGCACCACTTGCACCACTTGTAGCAAGAGCAATTTTCTTAAGGTCAATATCAGAACCCTGTTTAACGCCCTTAATATGAACTTTCAATACTTCAATACGACCCTTTAAATCAGGATTTTCAACAATAATTCTTCTGTCAAATCTACCAGGTCTTAATAAAGCTCTATCAAGAACCTCAGGTCTATTAGTTGCACCTAATATAACTACGCCCTTTGATGAATCAAAGCCGTCCATTTCAGACAAAAGCTGATTAAGAGTTTGGTCATTTGAACCAAATCTATTATCTCTTTTTTGACCTACAGCATCAAGCTCATCAATAAACACAATACAAGGAGCATTTTCTTGAGCACTCTTAAATAACTCACGAACCCTTGATGCACCAACACCAACAAACATTTCTTCAAAGTCTGAACCTGAAAGGCTCATAAATGTAACATTTGCCTCACCTGCAACAGCTCTAGCAAGTAAAGTTTTACCAGTACCTGGAGGTCCAACAAGTAATGCACCCTTTGGTTGCTTTGCACCAATCTTCTTATATTTTTCAGGATTATGAAGAAAATCAATAATTTCATTCAAAGATTCCTTAGCCTCATCTTGACCAGCAACATCTGCAAAAGTAACACCTGTTTCCTTTTCCATATATACCTTAGCATTAGATTTGCCCATTCCTCCAACACCCATTTTGCCAACGGCAAAACGCATAATGAACATAAAACCAAGATACATAATTAAAATAGGTAATATCCAGCTAGTAAAGAATGATAAAATTGGAGAATTATACTGTATTGGAGAGTAAAATTCAACATTATGCTTTCTTAAAATAGGAACAAGCTCATCATAGCTAATTTTACCTACATAAAACTTGTCGTTACCAGCAACAAGTTTTTTATCATTTTCACCAAGCTTATCTGCATAAGGGTAAACAACAAGTTTATCTGACCTAAACTCTACTTTTTCAACTTTATTTTCTTCAACCCAATTTACAAATTCGCTGTAATTAAGTTCACTTTGGCTTCTCATCATCATTGTTGTAGACACAAGATTAAACAAGAAAGTTAAGCCTAAAGAAACAATAAGAATTTTTATAAATGTTTTAGAATCAGAATTACCTTTACCAGATTTATTTTTATTGTTATCATTACGGTTATTATCCATAACTGACCCTCCCTTTTTTTATTTATGGAAATTTCCTAAATATTCCATTACATTTATTTTATAACAATAACCGTTAATTTACAACAACTTATACAATTATTTTATAAATTTTTAATATTTGTTCCTGTATAATAATGCTTAAGAATAGTTTTATAATTATCTCCATTATTAGCCATATAACAAGCACCATATTGACTCATACCAACGCCGTGACCATAACCCTTAGTTGAAAAAACAATATTATTTTTGTCAGTTGAAATTGTAAATGATGTTGATTTCAAGCCAAAAGTTTTTCTTATTTCATTTCCAGTATAAGTTTTTTCACCAACTTTAACAGCCTTAACATAACCAGCCTTTGTTTTTTCACTTATAACAGGATTACTGCCTCCAAATATTTTTGCAAAGCTATCTTTTGTAACAGAAACTCTATCATTAAAATATGGTGATAACTCATCACCGTCAGATTTTACACTTTTTAAATAAGGTAAATCTTGAGTCCAAACATTTTGACATTCTTCTGTATAGCCATTAGTCGTTGAGCAAAATGTAGCAAGTATAGGCTCATTATTATATTCAAGTATTTCTCCAGCTGTTGCATAAACATCATCTTTTATTTTATTATAGTTTGTTTCAAAATTTTTACCCCATCTTTTTTTCATAATATCAACACTAATATATGCTTGAGCAATATCTTTGTATTTTATATTAGGATTAGCCCTTATTTGTCTTACTGCATAAGTTCTAGCAGCAACAGCTTGGGCCTTTAATGCCTCGTGAGGAAAATTATAAGGCATTTCACCAGCCACAACACCTATTACATAATCTTCAAGCTCCTTATCAACAGATTTTGTTAAGTTATCAACATTTGTCACTTTTTCTTCAATAATGCTACAAGCTGGCATAACCTGTCCTTCGCTTATAACTATAGGCAAAAAAATAGACATTGCCAAAATTCCCAAAAAAATATATTTTTTCAAAATAACCTCCTAAATTTTAACTATCACAACTTAATCTTTTTATATTGCAACCTAAATCAGATAGTTTTCTTTCAAAACCCTCATACCCTCTATCTATAAAATGTATATTATTAATTTCAGTTATGCCTTCTGCTGTTAAGGCGGATATAACAAGAGCTGCACCTGCACGCAAATCTGTTGCCTCAACTTCAGCACCAATAAGTCTATCAACACCTCTAACTACAGCAGTTCTACCATCAACAGTAATGTTTGCACCCATTTTAATTAACTCACCAATGTGCATAAAACGATTTTCAAACACAGTTTCATTTACTACACCAGTACCAGTACCACTAGCCATAAGTGCTGTAAATTGAGCCTGCATATCTGTAGGAAAACCAGGATAAGGCATAGTTTTAATATCTGTATTGATAATTCTTTTATCTGCCTCAACTATAATAGAATTATTTTCTTCACTAACTTCTACCTCCATTTCTCTTAGTTTTAAAATAACGGGCTTAATATGTTCTGTAACAACATTATTAATTTTACACCTTCCCTTAGTTGCTGCTGCTGCAATCATAAAAGTGCCAGCCTCTATTCTATCTGGAATTATTTTATGCTTAACACCCTTTAATTCATCAACACCTTCAATAATAATAGTATCACTGCCAGCACCAGATATTTTAGCCCCAGCTTTATTTAAAAAATCTGCTAAATCTACAATTTCTGGTTCAATAGCACAATTACTAATTACGGTTTTTCCTCTTGCTAAAACTCCAGCAAGAATAATATTTTCTGTTGCTCCAACACTAGGAAAATCCAAATAAATTTCTCCACCATTAAGATATTTTGCAAAAAGCTCAATTATTCCACCATCAAGACATTGCTCTGCACCAAGTTTAGAAAAACCTTTTAAATGCAAATCCACAGGACGCTGACCAATGTTACAACCACCAGGCATAAACATTGACACATTTTTAAATCTGCCAAGTAAAGCTCCAACTAACAAAAATGAGGCTCTAATTTCTCTAACCTTTTCACTAGGCAATCTATTTTTTATATTACTGCAATCAACTTTAACACAATTGTCAAACTCAACATAAGCACCGTAATATTTCAAAAGTTCAAGCATTGTATAAACATCACTTAATTTTGGAACATTATTTATTACACAAGTATCCGAAATAAGTAATGTTGCCGCAAGTATAGGCAGAGCTGAATTTTTTGAACCAGAAATATTTACACAACCATTAATATTGTTTCCACCCTCTACTATAAATTTTCCCATAGCAACCCCCAAATTTAATCATCTTTTATTGCTGTAATAGTATTGCCAAAATACTAAATATGAAAACCTTGAAATTACAGCCAAAATTTTTTAAGTATAATAAATTTTTTTGAAACAAAAAAAGAGCCGTTGCAAAGATTAACTTTGCAACAGCTCTCAATCACTGCTGAATTAATAAGCACAAGAAATATCACTGTAAAGACAGTCGAATTTTTCTCTTTCTTCAGTTGTCATATATTCACCATATCTACTTATACCACTACCAAGAAAAGCCTCAGCTGTTTTCTTAGTAACTTCATTATTAAGCCAAGCCTTAACACAGGTATAAGCACCTTCAATATTTCCAATGTTTTCAAGCATATTTATATATGCTCTCTGCATTTCTTCATCAGAAATATCAATTGCCAAATACTTTTCACAAGCATCAATAGCTTTTAAAGCATAATTAAATTTTGTATACCCAGAAAAATCAAAAAGTATACTATTACATCTTGCATAAACCTTAAGGTCATCCTTATCCATATCTAAAATAGATTCAAGAGCCATTTTGTTTGTCAACTTTTCCACATTCATCTTAAGGGCCTTAATGCCACTTTCCATTACACTGTTATATTCATTCAAATATTTACTCATAATACATACCCCATTTTCTACAAAACAGCAGTGATAAGATAAATATCGTTAATTTATCTACAAGCATATTATACTATGTTTGTGGATAAAAAACAACCAAAAACTCAAGTTGTAATATTTGTGAAAACTAGCACTGTTTAATAATTGTTCATTATTTTTTGTTAAAAATGCTTATTAAATAGCAAACCTTCTTATTTTGATGAACATATCAAACATAAGTAATAGCCTATATGACTAAAAAACATCAAAAAAATGGTGTAATTGATAGATATTTTCATCAATTACACCATATATATTTTCAAAATATTTATTACTTATTAAAGTTTATAACCTTTGAAATAATTGCAGCAGCCTGAGCTCTTGTAGTATTTGCCTTAGGTGCAATACCATTACCCATACCATTTACAATATTATTTTCAACCATAGCAGCAAGACTATCTACAGCATAAGGAGAAATATCAGCCTTGTCATTAAATTTATCAAGAACTGAAGTATCACCGCTTAAAGTTGTATCAAGTTTGTTTTCAAGAGCTTTCTTAGTTAAAATCATCATATCTTGTCTTGTTATAAAACTATTTGGAGCAAATGAACCATCTGGATTACCAGTTGCAATTCCCATATCCTTAGCAATAGCACAAGCATTTGCATAATAAGCACCTGCTTCTACATCAGTAAAGTTAGTTGTACTATTATTAGCAGATATATCAATACCAAGACCCTTTAAAAGCATAATTAAGAAATCAGCTCTCTTAACATTATCATTAGGCTTAAATGTGCCATCTGGATAACCATTAACTACGCCCTTAGTAGCTAAACCAATAATAGCATCGTGACCCCAGAAATCATCTTCAACATCTTTGAAAGAAACTACACTAATATCAGTTGAAGCATCATTGCCACCAATTACAGCAGCACTTGTTGTTGCTTCTGTTGTAGCCTCAGTTGTAGTTGTTGTAGCACTTGATGAACTTGAGCCACCACCGCCTGAACCACCACTAGAACTATTTGACGCCTTAGTAGTTGTTTCTGTTACTTGAGCAGTAGTTGCTTCTGTTGTAGGCTCACTATTACCACCATTGCCAGTTATAGTAATGCTTCCATTATTTACATTACAGTTAATGTCATCAATAGTTTGAGCATAAGAATACTGAGCAATAACATCATTCATAGCAATTTCAGATGTACCAGCACCAATAGCCTTAAACTTCATTCTAAGAACTGTACCAGTACCTGTATAATTAACACGGCTGTTATTATCTTCAACAATATTTAAAAGACCAACAAGTTTTAATCTGCCTATTTCACCAGCAGTTTTTTTGCCATCAGCCTTACCTAAATAATCTACATCACCAGCACTAGGAACAAAGTTTGCTCTTTCATTAACCATTAAATAAGGAAACATTGAATGAGCTACATTACTTGAATCACGGTAAATAATTAAATCACTAGGTATATCCTCTACTTCACATTCTAATGCTTGAAGTTTTGATGAATCAAAGTCAACAAAACACTGCATAACATTATAACCAACAGGGTTACTGTTAATCTTAAAATCAGCATAAAAAACATCGCCAACTTTAACACTGCTATTATCTACAACGCAGTCAATATCCATAGTTTCTTGACCAAAACTAACCATAGGTATAGCAAAGGTCATAACAGCAGCCAAAGCTCCTGCAAAAATTTTCTTTAGCATAAAAATACCTCCAATTTTATAAATATGCTTAATTATAACATATTAATTTATTCTTTTCAACGGTTATTGAAGGGTAACAGGATTTTCAGCTTCTTTTCTCATCATATCAAAGTTTTCAACAGCCTTATCCACCTTTAATTTAATAATTTGCTGTGGGTGAGGTGCTTCTGTTATTCTTTCGCCCTTATCGTTGTACATTTCTTCAACAGTCATTTCAAACACTTCACCATTGTGTCTTAAAAATTCAACCTTATCTCCAACAACAAACTTATTTCTTTGTTCAATTGTAGCAAAGCCAGTTTCAACATTATAATCAAGTACCATACCAATAAAATCATAAGTTCTAATATAAGAACTTGTAGTATAAATTTGGTCCTCCTCATTTGGCTTGCCATAGTAGAAACCAGTTGTAAAGCCTCTGTAACTAGCCTTAGCAACTTCCTGTAAATAATAGTCCTTCTTGCTTTCGTAAAGTGCAGGGTCTTTTAAATAATCATCAATAGCCTCTCTATAAGCTCTAATTACAGTACCTACATAGAAACAAGTTTTTATTCTACCTTCAATTTTAAGACTCATAATACCAGCATCAATAAGCTCTGGAATATGCTGAATCATACACAAATCCTTAGAATTAAATATATAAGTACCTCTATCATCTTCAACAATAGGCATATATTCATTAGGTCTTGTTTTTTCTGTTACATAATACTGCCATCTGCAAGGGTGAGCACAAGCACCTTTGTTAGCATCTCTACCGCTTAAATAGTTACTTAAAAGGCATCTGCCACTATAACTAATACACATTGCACCGTGAACAAAGGCTTCAATTTCTAAATCCTCTGGAATATTATCAGATATACCCTTTATTTCATTTAATGAAAGCTCTCTAGCCATTACAATTCTTGTTGCTCCAAGATTTTGCCAAAATAGAGCAGTGTGATAATTTGTGTTGTTAGCCTGTGTACTAATATGAATATCCATATTAGGTACAGTTTCTCTAGCTACTGCAAAAACACCAGGGTCAGCTACAAGAATAGCATCAACACCAATTTCTTCAAGCTCTTTTAAATAAGCTGGAAGTTCTGCAAAGTCCTCATTGTGAGCAAATATATTACAAGTGACATAAACCTTTGCATTGTGGGCGTGAGCAAACTCAACACCCTCCTTCATCTGGTCATAGTCAAAGTTTTTAGCCTTAGCTCTAAGTCCAAAACTTGTACCACCTAAGTAAACAGCATCGGCACCATAAAGCACAGCAATTTTAAGTTTTTCCAAATCTCCTGCTGGAGCAAGTAATTCAATTTTTCTGTTCATATTATCAATCCTCTAACTTTTCAATTAACGCTACACCATCACCAATAGTCAATATTGATGTTCTCAACTTTTCATTATGTGTTATTTCCTGCAAAAATTCATTTAACCTTTTATGAATAGTTCTCTGTCTTTTTGGAATTTCAAAGTAGTCTTGAGCTACTCTACCCTCTTGCAAAATGTCATCAGCCATAATTACGCCACCAACCTTAGTAAGTCTTAAAACTTCTGGCAATATAGTTATATACTGACCCTTTGCAGCATCCATAAACACAAAGTCAAATTTTTCATCCATAGTTGGCAAAATATCGTTTGCATTACCTTCTAAAATAGTAATCTTATCTTCAAGACCAAATTTCTTAAAATTAGCCTTAGCTCTTTCAATCATAAGAGGGTATCTATCAATAGTCTTAATATAACCGTCTTCAGGTAAATACTGGGACATATAACTTGCTGAAAATCCCACAGCCATACCAATTTCAAGTATAGCCTTAGGCTTTTTAAGTCCTAAAACAAAGCCTAAAAGTTTAACTACATCTTTAGGTATAATAGGCAGACCTTGTTCATAAGCCCATTTTTGAAGTTCTCCCAAATCTCCATTGCAATCTGTTTGCATTTTATCAATATATTCTGCTAAATAGTTTTCTACTAAACTCATATTTTCGCTCCCATTACTCTAATGTGCTTTTATATTTTTCACTTGCACTTAAAAAATCATCATAATCTGCTGTGAAATAATGCTTACCTGTATTTTTATCTTCAACTACATAATAAAGATAATTAGTGTCAGCCGGTTCAACAGCAGCTATTAAAGATGCACCTCTTGGTGAACATATAGGACCTTCTGGTAATCCCTTTACATAATAAGTATTGTGATTATCGGCCTTATCAAGGTCTTTATAATAAACTCTTGATACTCTTTCTCCAATAGCATAAATAACTGACGCATCTATTTGAAGTTTCATATCCTTATTAATTCTATTATTTATAACAGAAGCAACAATAGGTCTTTCATCTTCTACCTTAACTTCTGACTCAATAAGCGAAGCTGTTATAACAATATCATCAAGAGTTTTGCCAGAATTTTTAACCTTGTCATATATACCCTCATTTGTACAAACCTTATCAAATTGATTAAGCATCATATTAACAATATCTTTTGCACTTGTTTCTGGCATAATATAATAAGTTTCTGGATATAAATATCCTTCAAGCAAATTATCTCTATCTGGTATTTCTTTTACAAAATCATAGTCATAATCTCTTGAATTAGCAGCCTTTATAAATTCATCAGCACTACAAAGTCCACTATCTTCAACAGCCTGTGCAATTTCCTTAAGCCACATACCTTCCTTAACAGTAATATGAATTGACTTATCTTCTGACTCGCCACTATTTAACATATTAACGATTTCGTCAAATGTCATATCACCATTAAAAACATAGCTACCAAACTTAAATTCACTACCCTGTTCCTTAGTTTTGCACAAAAACTTAAAGTGACCTGCACTGTCAATAACATTATTATCAGCTAATATTTTAGCAATATCTTCTACATTAGAACCCTCTGGAATATCCACTGTAATACTATCCTCTGGCGAACCAACACCAATATTTGTTGAAAGCATTTTTCCAGCAAATATTGTCAGCATAACAGCTATAACCACAAGAATTGCAATTACTATAACAGGTCTATTATTTTTATTCTTTCGTTTATTTTTAGGTTTTCTTCTGTCACTCGCCATAATTAACCTCCACTAAAGTTAAACCATTTGGTACTAATGTTTTACCTGCCCTTGCCCTATTTTTTGATTTAATTATGTCCTCAATTTCACAAGGCTTAATTTTACCTAAACCAACATAAACAAGAGTTCCAGCTAAAATTCTTACCATATTGTATAAAAACCCACTGCCACAAACTCTTATACATATAATATCTTTTTGTTTTTCAACTTCAAGAGAATATATAGTTCTTACAGTTGTTTTAGCTGTTGAGCCACTGGCACAAAATGCTTTAAAATCGTGTTCACCTACAAAATATTTACAGGCCTCTTTCATTTTGTCTATATCTAATTTGTATCTAACAAAATCAGTATATTTAATTAATTTTGGATTTTTAAATTCAGCATTTAATATTTTGTATTCATAAGTCTTGTCAATAACACTGTATTGAGGGTGAAAGTCTTCGTCAACCTCTCTTGCACCAGTTACAACAATATCATCTGGCAAAAAAGAATTAATAGCATAAGGCAATTTTGCAACAGGTATGGTCATTTCTTCATTAAACACCACACCTTGAGCCATTGCGTGTACTCCAGTGTCAGTTCTTGACGCACCTCTTACTTCAACCTTTTTCTTCAAAAGGGCAGAAAGAGCTTCCTCAACCTTTTGTTGTACTGTTACAAAATCCTTTTGAATTTGCCAACCGTAATAGCTACTGCCATCATAGGCAACTGTAAGTAAAACCTTCATAAACTACGCTCCTAAAAACAATCTTGACAACACAATAAGTACAGTAACACCAACAACAATACCATAAGCAATAAAGTCGTTTTTACCATATTTAAGCTGTCTCATTTTAGTTCTGTTTACATCTCCTCTATAGCATCTAGCCTCCATAGCCATAGCAAGTTCATCAGCTCGTCTAAATGCTGACACGAAAAGTGGCACAAGCAAAGGTATCATACTTTTAGCCTTTGCCACAAGACCACCAGTATCAAAATCAGCACCCCTTGCCATTTGAGCCTTTTTAATTTTGTCAAGCTCATCAATAAGGGTTGGTATAAATCTTAAAGCTATTGACATCATCATTGCTATTTCGTGGGCAGGCACGCCAATTTTTTTAGTTGGCTTTAAAAGAGCCTCAATACCCTCTGTAAGAGCAATAGGTGATGTAACAAGAGTAAGAACAGATGAACCAAGCACAAGCATAACAAGTCTTATGCAAAGTTTAGCAGAAATTATTATACCGTCCATAGTTACCTTTACTATTCCAAGAGCAAAAACCACTTGTCCAGTCCTAATAAAAAGCATATTAAGAACAACAGTAAAAATAATAATAGCTATAATACTTTTAAGACCGCTAAGCATCATTTTAAAAGGAACTTTGCAAAGTTTAATAATTCCAATTAACAGTAAAATACAAAGTCCATAGCCAACAATACCTTTAGCCAAAAACAAAGCAGCAATATAAATAATTGTAGCCAATATTTTAGTTCTAGCATCAAGTTTGTGTATTACAGAATCAGCAGGATAATATTGTCCTATTGTCAAATTCATTTTATTTCTTTAACGCAGAAACAAGTATTTCTGCTGCCTCCTTTACATTATAAATATTAACTGGCACATTAAGCCCCATTTTTCTAAGTTCTAAAAATAAAAGTGTCATTTGTGGAGCATTAAGTCCAATTTTAGTCAATTCATCAGCTTGACTAAACACATTGTCAACTGTATCATACATTGCAACTTGTCCCTTATTCATAACAAGAATTTTATCAGCAATGTTAGAAATATCCTCCATTGAATGGGATACAAGTATAATAGTAATACCTAAATCATTGTGCATTTTTTTAATATTGCCAAGTATTTCATCTCTGCCATAAGGGTCAAGACCAGCCATAGGCTCATCAAGTATAAGAATTTCAGGCTTCATTGCTAACACACTAGCAATAGCAACTCGTCTTTTTTGACCACCAGATAAATCAAAAGGAGATTTTTTATAAAAACTTTCTCCCATACCTACAAAATCAAGAGCTTCTTTTATTCTCTTGTCAAGTTCGTCACCACTTAAGCCACAGTTTTTAGGACCAAAAGCAACTTCGTCATATATTGTACTTTCAAATATCTGATGCTCTGGATACTGAAAAACAAGTCCAATATTTTGTCTTATAAACTTTAACTTGCTTTTATCAGCATTAATATCCTGACCTTTAAAATAAACACCACCCTCATTAGCTTTAACTAAAGCATTAAGGTGTTGTATAAGTGTAGATTTGCCTGAACCAGTATGACCAATAAGTCCAACAAAATCACCTTTGTTAATAGTAATATTTACATTTTTAAGAGCAACTTTTTCAAAAGCTGTTTCTTTTCCATAAATATGAGTAAGGTTTTTAACCTCAAGTATAGGCTCTGATGATTTAATTGGCTTAGGATTTTTTTCATATTTAAAATTATCAACAAAACCAATTTCATTAGCCTTATTTACAAATTCTTCAATGCTTAAAATATCATTAGGCATTTTTTCATTTTCTTTATTTATTAAATAAGAAAGCTCAGTAATTTGAGGTACATCTAAATAAAGCTCTCTCATTTTATTAACATTTTTAAATATTTCCCTAGGAGTTCCCTCTATAGCAATTTCACCATCATTAATAACATATATTTTGTCAGCTAAAGCAGCTTCCTCCATATAGTGAGTAATAAGAACAATGGTAATACCTTCCTCACTATTTAATCTAGTTATAGTATCCATTACTTCTTTTCTGCCTAAAGGGTCAAGCATAGCTGTAGGCTCGTCTAAAACAATACACTCAGGCTTCATTGCAAGAATACCAGCAATAGCTACTCTTTGCTTTTGACCGCCAGATAAATAAGCCGGTGCTGCTTTTCTAAATTCTTCCATACTTACAGCTTTAAGAGCAATATCAACATTTTTAACAATTTCTTCTGGAGGCATACCAATATTTTCAGGGCCAAAAGCAACATCTTCTTCAACAACTGTAGCTATAATTTGGTTATCTGGATTTTGGAATACCATACCAACATTTTGTCTTATATCCCATATATTTTCACTATTAGAGGCATCTAGTCCACGAACATAAAGTGTACCATCAGTAAGCATATTAAGTCCATTAACAAGTTTAGCAAAAGTGGACTTGCCAGAACCATTATGACCTAATACAGAAACAAACTCTCCTTTTTTAACGGTAATATCTACCCCTTTGAGAGCCTTAACAACTTCTTTTTTGTTGTTTTCATCATCAAATTTTGTATATTCATATTTTAAGTCTTTACTTTTAATAAAGTCCATATTTAGCCCTCACATTACATAATAATTCATATTAATTATACTACACAAGACGACAATAATCAAGTTTAGATTAAAAAAGCAGTATGCAAGATTGCTTGCATACTGCTAATATTGTTCATAAACTAAAATAATAATAAAATTATGCTATTTTAGTAAAATATTATTTAATTATTCAAATTACTTTACAGCCTTAAATGCTTCCTCTAAGTCCTCAATAATATCATCAATATTTTCAGTACCAATAGAAAGTCTAATAGTATTAGGCTTAATACCCTGGTCTAAAAGTTCTTCTTCTGTGCACTGGCTATGTGTAGTTGTTGCTGGGTGAATAACAAGTGACTTAACATCAGCAACATTTGCAAGAAGTGAGAATAACTCAAGGTTATCAATAAAGTCCTTAGCCTTCTGTGCATCGCCCTTAATTTCAAATGTAAATATAGAGCCACCACCGTTAGGGAAGTACTTAGCATAAAGTCTCTGCTGTTCTGGGTCATTAGATACAGATGGGTGATGAACAGCCTCAACCTGTGGGTGATTATTAAGATATTCAACAACCTTTAAGGCATTAGAAACGTGTCTTTCTACTCTTAAAGAAAGTGTTTCAAGACCCTGAAGGAAGATAAATGAATGGATAGGTGAAATTGTAGCACCAGTATCTCTTAATAAAATAGCTCTAATCTTAGTAACAAAAGCAGCAGGACCTACAGCCTTAGTGAAGCTAATACCGTGATAGCTAGGGTTTGGTTCAGTTAAAGAAGCAAACTTGCCTGATGCTTCCCAATCAAACTTACCACTATCAACAATAACACCACCAATAGTTGTGCCGTGGCCACCAATAAACTTAGTTGCAGAATGAACTACAATATCTGCACCATATTCAATAGGTCTTACTAAATAAGGAGTAGCAAATGTAGAGTCAACAACAAGAGGAATCTTGTGCTTATGTGCAATTTCAGCAATCTTTTCAATATCTACTACATCAGAGTTAGGATTACCTAAAGTTTCAATATAAACAGCCTTAGTATTATCCTTAATAGCATTTTCAACTTCATCATAGTCAAAGATATTAACAAAAGTAGTGTCAATACCGTACTGTGGTAAAGTATGAGCTAATAAGTTGTATGTACCACCATAAATATTCTTAGCAGAAACAATATGGTCACCGTTCTGTGCAAGGTTCTGAATAGTGTAAGAAACAGCTGCAGCACCAGATGCAACAGCAAGAGCAGCTACACCACCTTCAAGAGCAGCAATTCTTCTTTCAAAAATATCTTCAGTAGGATTAGTAAGTCTACCATAAATATTACCAGCATCAGCTAAGCCAAATCTAGCAGCAGCGTGGTCGCTATTTCTAAATACATAAGAAGATGTCTGATAAATAGGTACAGCTCTGGCATCAGTAACTGGGTCTGGACTTTCCTGACCTACGTGGAGCTGTAAAGTTTCAAATTTAAAATTTCTTTCGCTTCTAGTCTTTTTACTCATTTTATATACCTCATTCTTTCTCTAAAAGTATAAATACCTTCTATAATTATATCAAATTCTGTCATTTTTGCAAGGGGCATATAGTATGCCCCACAAATATTTTAAATTAATCAGCAAATAACTGAGTTGATAAGTATCTATCACCAGTATCTGGTAATAATACTACAATATTCTTGCCCTTGTTTTCTTCTCTCTTAGCAAGTTCAACTGCTGCCCAAAGAGCTGCACCAGAAGAAATACCAACGATAACACCTTCGCTTCTAGCAAAAGCCTTACCAATCTTGAAAGCATCGTCATTATCTACAGGAATAACTTCGTCATAAACACTTGTATCAAGAGTTTCTGGAACAAAGCCAGCACCAATACCCTGAATTTTGTGAGGACCTGCGTGACCTTCTGTAAGAACTGGAGAAGTCTTAGGTTCAACAGCAACAACCTTTACATTAGGATTTTGTGACTTTAAATATTCACCAACACCAGTAACTGTACCACCAGTACCAACACCAGCAACAAAAATGTCAACCTTGCCGTCTGTATCCTTCCAAATTTCAGGACCAGTAGTTGCCTTGTGAGCTTCTGGGTTAGCTGGGTTTACAAACTGACCAAGAATAATTGAGTTTTCAATTTCCTTGTTAAGCTCATCAGCCTTAGCAATAGCACCCTTCATACCACTTGCACCATCAGTAAGAACAACTTCAGCACCATAAGCCTTAAGTAAATTTCTTCTTTCAATACTCATTGTTTCTGGCATTGTAAGGATAGCCTTGTAACCCTTAGCTGTAGCAACTGCTGCAATACCAATACCAGTGTTACCACTTGTTGGTTCAATAATTGTAGCACCAGGCTTAAGCTGACCCTTCTTTTCTGCATCTTCAACCATTGCAAGAGCAATTCTATCTTTAACACTACCAGCAGGATTAAAATATTCAAGCTTTGCATAAATATTGTCAACGCCTGCCTTCTTGTTGAAGTTATTTAACTTTAAAATAGGTGTAGAACCAATTAATTCTGTCATACTGTTATAAATCTTTGCCATATTAAAAACCGCCTTTCGCTATTCATATATTTCATATTAGATTGATATGTTTTCCTTTGATGAAAATAATATATCATACTTTTCATACTTTGTCAATAGGAAAATAATAAATTTTATAAAAAATAAAACCTCATATAACCACTGTTATACAAGGCTTTAATCTTTGTAATAATATTGGTAACTTATATTGTTAAACTTTGAAATATAAATTTATTCCAAGTCTAAATATTATAATCATTACCTATTTTAGAATTATACTTTTCAATTAAGTCTGCAAGGGTTATATTGTCAACTACATTATTAATAGCACTATATAGTTGTTTCCAAAGTTCCAAAGTAATACAATCATCACATCTGTCACAAGTATTAACCTCGTCATCAAGACAGGCTACAGGTGCTAGACTGCCCTCTGTGAGTCTAAGTATCATACCTACCGTATATTCATCTGGCTCTTTAGCCAATTTATAACCACCTTTAGAACCTCTAAGTCCTTTTACAAAACCAGCTTTAACTAATGTAGTAATTATCTGTTCCAAATACTTAACTGAAATTTCTTGTCTTTCACTTACTGATTTTAATGGGATATACTCTCCTGTGTTATTTAATGCTAAATCAAGCATCAATCTTAAGGCATATCTTCCTTTAGTCGAAATCTTCATATTACACCTCCATTCATTTATAATTCATATTGGTATACTATGATTATATAACTATTACAAGCATTTGTCAAATTTATTTGCTATATTTTAAAAGTATTAATTCTACACCTAATTTAGCTGTCATTACACCAGACTTTATATTACTGTCACAATCTGCACAATCTTCCAATGCTTTCATAAGGACTGTCAACTTAAAATTCTTTCCCTGACTAAGACAATTATTTACAACAAAATCTCTTAACTTAAGCTCTGCCGCTATTTGTCTGCTATTATAATTCTTTTTACTCTGCAAATACTTACATTGTAGCATAAGCCTAAACTGCCTAGCAATCATAGCCAATATACCTATAGGTTCTTCTCCTTCAAATATCATATTATTATATATTTCAAGAGCCTTATCTATATTTTTATTACCCATAGCTGCTACCATATTGAATATGTTGACTTCTACTGATTTTGTACAAGCTATATCAATATCTTTATTTTCTACTTTATTATTACCAACATAAGCCAATAGCTTATCAAGCTCAGCTTTTAAATGTTTCATATCATTGCCAATATTTCTAACAAAATAATTAGCTGTATTACTATCAAGTTTGTTTTTAGACTCTTTTCTTACCCACTCTGTCAATTCTCTTATGTCTTGATAGTTAATCTCACAACAATATCCAACCTTTTTAACAGCCTTATAAAGTGAATTTCTTTTATCAACATTTTCATTAGTAAATAGGTATACACAGCCATCTGGAATATTTTTAATAGCATCAGCCATAGCAACAGTATCAGCTTTTCTACCATCTTTAAAAAGTCCAGAATTATCCACAACTACTAGTCGGTAATCACTAAAAAAAGGAGCAGTATCTCCGGCATTAATTATCTTATTAATATCACAGTTGTTTCCCTCAAAAATATCCATATTCATCATAGCATTTTCTTGACTTACAACACTATTTTTTAATAAATCTGTATATTTCTTAACTAAATAACTTTCTTCACCATATATTAAATACGCACTTTTATAAACACCAGATTTAATATCATTATCTATTTGCTTCAATTTTTAACCTCTTAAAATTTTAGGGGCGAAACCTCGCCCCCATTTTATTATAATCCCTTTACAACTTCTGTTATTTCTTTTATTTTGCTATCTCTTGCATTTGTTAAAGTTGCATTAGCTGTTACAAGTTTATTATTTTGTATCTTAAAGCTATTAATCATTGCTGTCTTTGTGCCACCAATTTCTAAAACCTGAACATAAAACAACTTTTTAACAGTGCCATCTTCATTTTCAGAATAATCAAAATCTGAAATTTTACTAACAGCCATAACATCATCGCCTAAGGCTTTTTTAAGCTCATCTTCTGTCTTAGATAAAGTATATCCATCTGGCAAATCATTAACATTGTATGTAACCATATCCTTATTTTTAGCTATTACAAAAGATTCACCATCATCAGAAGTTTTCTCCCAGCCATTACCAGGTAATGTAACCTCAACTCCTAAACTATCAGACTTTACAGTTTCAGAGCCACAGCCTGTCATTGATATTATAGATAAAGCTAAAATAGCCCCACAAAATAATTTTTTCATTTTAACATTCCTTCCAATGTATTTCTAGTATAATTTTATTTTTTTATTATACCATTATTATAGAGAATAGTCAAAGTAAATAATATAAATTTTTTACTACTTTAATTGACAGAATTGTTAAAGTATGATATATTATCATTACAAGTGCAGAAACAAAGGAGCGTATGTTCTGCAATTTTATATTTGAAAGGACGGATTTTAATGAAAAAATTTTTAAGCGTTTTACTTGCAATGTCTTTAGGCTTTGCTGTAGTTGGTTGTGGAACTGCATCAAGCAATGACAACTCATCAAGTGAAGCAACATCTGAAGCTAGTGCAGACAGCACTACAACAGGGGACAAAATTATTGTTGGTCTTGATGACCAGTTCCCACCAATGGGCTTTAGAGATGAAAACAACGAAATTACAGGCTTTGATATTGATTTAGCAAAGGCTGCTGGTGAAAAAATGGGTGTAAATGTTGAATTCCAGCCTATTGATTGGGATAGTAAGGAACTTGAACTTAATTCAGGTAAAATTGATTTAATTTGGAACGGTTTTTCAATTACTGATGAAAGAAAAGAAACTATGGAATTTACTCAGCCATACCTTGATAACAAAATGATTATTATTGTAAATGAAGGCTCTGATATTAAGACAAAGGCTGACCTTGCTGGCAAAAATGTAGGTATTCAGGACGGTTCTTCTGCTGTAGATGCAGTTGAAAACGATGACATTCATAATGAATTTGCTTCAATGCCAACTTATGACACAAATATATTAGCATTATCTGACCTTGAAGTTGGTAGAGTTGATGCAGTAGTTGCTGACCAGGTTGTAGCTAGATATTATTTAGCTCAAAATCCAGATAAAAAATTTGTTATTCTTGATGATGACTTTGGTTCAGAAGTTTATGGTATTGCTGCTAAGAAGGGTAATACTGAATTAGTTGACAAACTTCAAACAGCCCTTGATGAATTATCAGAAGATGGTACTTCTGCTGAAATTTCTAAAAAGTGGTTTGGTGAAGATATTGTAGTGCACAACAAATAATTAAGTAAGCTAAAGGGGCTGTACAACAGCCCTTTTTCTTTGTTATATTTTAAGGAGTGAAAAAATGGATATACTATCCTGGATTGGTCAAATGATGACCGGTTGTAAATTGACAATTTCCCTTTTTATGGTAACTATTGTTTTGTCAATTCCATTAGGTTTAATTTTGACTTTTTTATATACTGGAAAAAATAAAATTATAAACAATATTGTAGGTTTGTATATACTTATAATGCGTGGTACACCTTTACTTTTACAAATATTCTTTGTTTATTTTGGTTTACCTTATATACCTTTTATCGGAAAATACCTTGTCATAAGTGACAGATTTACAGCTGGTGCTATAGCATTTATACTTAACTATGGTGCTTACTTTGCCGAAATATTTAGAGGCGGTATACTTTCTGTTGATAAAGGTCAATACGAGGCAGCTAAGGTACTTGGTATAAATGAAATGCAAACTAAATTTAAAATTGTTATACCTCAAATGTTTAGAATTTCATTGCCAGCAGTTGCAAACGAAACAATAATACTTTTAAAGGATACAGCATTAATAACTACCCTTGGTCTTTCAGACTTATTAAAGGTTACAAACAACATTGTAAATAGAACAACAAATGTATCTGCCTATGCAGTTGCCGCAGCTTTTTATTTAATAATAAGTTATCTTTTATCTGTATTGTTTAAAAAGTTAGAAAAGAAATTTGAATTTTAGGAGGAAAGGTATGTACGAAATAGAAGCAAAAAATATCAAAAAAAGCTTTGGAAACCTTGAAGTATTAAAAGGTGTAAGTCTTAATGTTTCAAAAGGTGAAGTTGTAGCCATACTTGGACCTTCAGGCTCAGGCAAGAGTACATTTTTAAGAAGTCTTATAGATTTAGAAGTAGTTGATGATGGCGATATTTCCATTGCTGGCAAATATTTATGTCAAAATGGCAAATATCCTCACAATAAAGAAAAATCACAAATACTATCAAAAGCTGGTATGGTTTTTCAGCACTTTAATTTATTTCCACATATGACAATTAAGAAAAACCTTATGTGTGCCCCACTTCTTAACAAACAGGCAAGCAAAGCTGAAATTGAAAAAATGGCAGTTGAAATGCTTAAAAAAGTTGGTCTTGAGGATAAATTAGATGTTATGCCTTCTACACTTTCTGGTGGACAAAAGCAGAGAGTAGCTATAGCAAGAGCATTAATGAGAAATCCAGAAATTATACTTTTTGACGAGCCAACATCAGCTCTTGACCCAGAACTTACAGGAGAAGTTTTAAATGTAATTGCTGACCTTGCAAAAGAAGGAATAACTATGGTTATAGTTACACACGAAATGGGATTTGCAAAGGAGGTAGCTGATAAAATCGTGTTTATGTATGGTGGAGTAGTTCTTGAAGAAAACACACCAGATGTTATTTTCAACAATCCAGCACACGAAAGAACACGCTCATTTATACAGTCAGTTCTTAAATAGTATGAATAAATTAAAAAGTTGTATTATTCTTTTTATGGCAGCATTTGTTTGGGGACTTGGCTTTGTTTCCCAATCAAAGGGTATGGAGTATATGCAACCCTTTACATTTACAGCAAGTCGAAATATTTTAGGCGCTTTAGTTCTTTTACCTATTATATTTTATAGAAGAAAGAGTAATACAAATACAAAGATTAACTGGAAAATTACAATTATTGGTGGCATTGCTTGTGGTATAGCTCTAACCTGTGGTAGTCTTTTTCAGCAATACGGTATAGTTACTACAAGCGTTGGTAAAGCTGGTTTTATAACAACACTTTATATTATTTTCACACCAATATTAAGTATATTCATTGGTAAAAAAGCACCTTTTATTGTTTGGATATGTGCCATTATGGCTGCCTTTGGTATGTACCTTTTAACTATGACAGAAAGTTTTAGTATTAGTAAAGGTGATTTAATGGTATTTTTCTGTGCTATAGCCTTTGCTATACACATACTTATTATTGATTACTTTTCAGCTAAAACCGATGGTGTTATAATATCCTGTATTCAATTTTTCGTCTGTTTTGTAATATGTGGCTTATTAGCATTGATATTTGATAATTCAACTATATCACAGCTTAAATCAGGTATAGTTCCAATTTTATATGCAGGTATAATATCAAGTGGCGTAGGCTACACATTTCAAATAATAGGACAAAAAGGCGTAAATCCAACAACAGCTGCTATTATACTTAGTTTAGAATCAGTAATTGCTGCAATCGCTGGAGTAATTGCTTATAAAATAGGTTTCTTAAATGTCGACCAAACATTAACATTTAGACAAATTATAGGTTGTGCTGTTGTATTTGCCTCAGTTATATTAGTTCAATTACCAATTGGTCAAAATAATAATTAAATCTTGACTAAATAGAGGGGCTTGAAAGCCCCTCTTATTACTTTTCATTTCTAAATTTTTCAATCATTTCATTAGTTAGGCTTATAGCTGAATTATTAATGGGTATTTCACTTCTATCAAACCATAAAGCCTCTGCAAGCTCATCTTCATCTCTCACAATTTTATTACTTCCGTCAACTTCTGCAAAAAATCCCATCAAGAGAGTATCTGTAAATGACCAAGGTTGATTTTTATAATATTTTATATTTTTAACCTCTAAGCCAACTTCTTCCCTAACCTCTCGTCTTACAGTATCTTCAAAAGTTTCACCAACTTCTGTATAGCCAGCAACAAGAGCATATCTGGTATATTTACTATGTTTTTGATTATATTTTGTAAGGAGGATTTTATCACCATCAGTTAATGCAACTATAACGCAAGGAGAAATATTAGGATATACAGTTTTGCCACAATCTTGACATATTACTGAACGCTCCTGTTTACCTCTTTTCATTTTGCCACCACAGCGAGAGCAAAATTTGTTTTCACTATACCATCTGTGGATTTGAATTGCAGTAGCACCAGCAAAAGCCTTCCACATTGGGTAAGCAGTTCTAAAATATTCCTGATTAACATAATGCCAGCCTTCAAATTCTTCGTTACTCTCAGCCATAAACAAATTAGTTTCGTCCATTTTAAAGAGAAATTCCATTTTTCCTTTTATATTAAGCTCACCTACAGCAGGAAACCAAGTTCTTCCATAAGCCTCTCTAACTAAAACTTGATTGCCATTAAAAACAATTAATATATCTTCATTGTTAGGCTCATTATTTTCAAACTCTACGTGATATTTATGTGGTGCAATATCTTGAATCATATAACTATCCTCCAAACTTATGTATTACTTATGTTCTTTACAGCTTAATTCTGTTATTTCAAGTTTAATAATTGCTGTTTTTTCCACAACTGCTATAGGAAATTCCCATTCCTTTTTACCAGTATAATGTTCCATTATTATTTTAAAAGCCTCAATTTTTTCATTTGTATCACTTACTAAACTTACATTTCCCTTGCCTATTATGCTTTGATATTTATAAGAAAATCCACAAGGAATATCAGCAGAAACGAGCTTATGAAAAGAATCCATTTCAAAACCAACACACTTCTGTTCATTAATTAATTAAATCAATTTTTTTACCTTCATTAGCTCCGTGAAAATATAAAACCCTTTTATTATTTTCTTCAGTATATCCAAAGTTTAAGGGCAAAATATATACACCATTTTCTTCTTTAAATCCAAGTCGGCAACAATCGCAATTTTTAATTATATCATTGATTTTATTATTATCTGTTACTTCTCTGTCACTTCTTCTCATATTTTTGCTCCTTTCAAATTTATTTATGTATAAGTATATCACATAAATTTTTTATAAGCAATTAAAAAAGGGCTAAAAAGCCCTAAAAGCAATTATTGTTCCATCTGTTTTCCTAAAAAACCAGCAGCAGTTTGAGCCAGTTTTCCTTCAACTTCTCCCATTGATTGGTTATCACTTAACATAACAATTGCACCTAAAACATCACCTTCACTTATTATTGGTGTAATAAGTTCGTGATTGTAAATATCACTGTCATTTTCAATAATAGGTACAAAATTACTATCACTTCTATTGGCAATATGAGTGTTTCTGTTATTAATAACTTCCTCAAGTTCAGGACTTATGTGTTTTTCCATAAATTCCTTTTTGCCACCACCAGAAACAGCAATTATTTGGTCCTTGTCTACTATACAAGTAATATGCCCTGCATTTTTAGCCAAACTTTCTGCATATTCCTTAGCAAAAGCACCAAGTTCACCTATTGGCGAATATTTTTTTAATATGATTTCACCATTTCGGTCAGTAAATATTTCTAAAGGGTCACCTTCTCTTATTCTTAATGTTCTTCTAATTTCTTTTGGTATCACAACACGACCTAAGTCATCTATTCTTCTGACAATTCCAGTTGCCTTCAAAACAACTCCTCCTTAATTACATTATTGTGATACTATTATTTGTCTAATTTGAAATTTTATACAAAATATCGCATATTGTGTTATTTCAAATATAATTAAAAAATTCAAAACTAAGTAATTATTAAAAAAATTCCATTTGTAGTTGATAATTTTTTTAAAATCCATTATACTGATTATAGAAATATTTGTTCATTTTAAAATATTGTTTATTCTAGAAACTGGGATAAAATGTAAAATATTGATTTATCATACATTAATTACATAATAGTAGAGGTAAATTTATGTTAAAAATATGTAGAAAAACAAAGTTTATTAATTATGAATATTATAATAAAAATACATTAATAGGCAAAATAACAAACAAAATTTTTATAAATGTTATTAAATTTTCAAACTATAAAATACTTTTAAAAAGCTATGTAAATATTATTTTTTATTTATCAATATTTATTACAATTATTTATTCAAATAATATAAAACTAACTTTATTATTATTTATTATAATATTCTTATTTCGTTATATATGGAGCTTATATGATATATCAAAAATATATATCCAAAATAATGTAGTAGGCAGTGTAAAACATACAATATTTAGTAATACAATTAAAATAAATTTGAATAGCGATAAATACGAAATATATTCCCACGGAGGCAACTATTTTTCTGTTATGAAAGATAATTTTCAAATTGCTTTGATTAACACAGACGGAAAAATTATTATGAACGAATTATATTTTGTGGCAGACTATTTAAGTGATTATTATGATATATTAATTTTATTTATTATACTTATAGATAGTGTATTTTATAAACCTAAATTTGGCAAAAGAACAAATTTAATATATTTTTCAAATACTACATATAATTTTCACGATAAACATAAAGAAAGAACTATATGGAAAAGCAAATTTTTTTAAAACTTTTTTAATTAAACTATAGCATATCCATAATGCAATAGAAAGGAGGAAACAGAAATGAAAAAAGTAACACTTATAGTTACTTCTATTATACTTATAATACTATTACTAATAAACATATATTTATTTAAAAGAAATATGTATTTGTTTGAAAACAATTCTTTAGATAAATTTTTTGGAAAACATACAGTTTCTTATACTACTAAAGAAATACAATATAATGAAGATTATGCCGTAAATGTTGCCATAATAATATATAAGCAATTATATAAAAAAGATTATTCTGCAGATGATTTTTGTGTAAAAGATGACAGTAGATTTGGTCCATTATGTTGGAATGTTGCCTTAGACCCCTTAAAAAATAATACCCCATTTAATGGTGTTATTGATGAGTCACCAAAAGGATTAGTCATTTCTAAAAACAATGGAGCTATAGTAGTAAATTTAGGAGAATAAGAACTATTTATATCGTACCTTATATACTTATAAAACTTTGAAGTGTAATAATATAGGGGATATGAGTATAAAAAAAGAAATTAATAACTATAAAAAAATATACAGCTCTTTATTTATAAACTAGCACTGTTACAAAGGCAACAGTGCTAGTTTAATTAAGCAAATTTATATTCAAATTTTGCAATTATTTAATTTTATCAATCCAGCTTTCAATATCTTTTTTTGCTGTGCGAAGTGTTGACTGGTCAAAACGAACATTCAAACCTGCCTTTACATCTGCACCCTTGCAACCATTCTCAAAATCTTTAAAAGTGTGACCAATCCAGCCACCATTTGTAGCAAATGGATAAACAGTTTTGCCTTCAAAATTTTGCTCATTTAAAAAAGTATGTATAGCAGGAGCAAAAGTATACCACCATACAGGGGTTCCTATAATAATAGTGTCATAATTTTTTAAATCAATATTTAATGGCTTTATTTCTGGGCAATAACCCCTATTTACTTCATCTTGACCCTGGTCAACTACCTTGTTGTAATTTCCCTCATAAGGTACAACAGTTTCAATTCTTGCAATATCTCCGCCAATTTTACTATGAATTAATTCAGCAATTCCTTTAGTGTTTCCTAAATAAGAATAATATATTATTAAACTTTTCATTTTATATTACTCCTTATTATAATTTATTATATTCTTCGTCAGATACTGGCTCACACCATTCATTTGAACATTCTTCACCAGGTACTTCAACAGCAATGTGAGAAAACCAACTATCCTTCTTTGCACCGTGCCAATGCTTTACTTCTGCTGGAATTGTAATTACTGTTCCTGGAACAAGGCTAACAGCCTCCTTGCCTTCTTCCTGATACCAGCCTTCACCAGCTGTACATACTAAAATTTGACCGCCACCCTTTAATGCGTGGTGAATATGCCAATTGTTACGACAACCTGGCTCAAAAGTAACATTTGCAAGAAAAACACTTTCCTTTGGATTTGTTAAAGGATTTAAAAAAGATTCTCCTGTAAAATACTGTGCATATCCAGTATTTGCTACACCTGTGCCAAATACATTTAATTTTTCAAATTCCTCTTTATTCATTGTTTTCATAATGTAAGTCCTCCTTTTAAAAATAATTGACCAATCACTAAACAAGTGATATACTATCTTTAATTACAAGTTTATCATACAAGTTAAACCCAACTTTAAGTCAATACCTTTTTTTGAAATTTTATAATTTTTTTTGCAATTGGAGGATAATATATATGATATATACTGTTGGAGAAATGGCAAAATGCTTAGGAGTTCCTAGCTCAACACTTAGATACTACGACAAGGAAGGTTTACTTCCTTTTGTTGAACGCTCATCAAATGGTATTCGTGTATTCCACGAAAAAGATTACGAATGGTTACAAATAATTAGCTGTTTAAAAAAGACAGGAATGTCTTTAAAAGATATTCGCAAATATATAAGCCTTGCTATGGAAGGTGACGGAACTATTGACGAAAGATTAGAGCTTTTTAAAAATCAGCGTAAGGCTTTAGAAGCACAAATGGCTGAACTTCAATGTGCAATGGATGTGCTTAATTTTAAATGTTGGTACTATGAAACAGCCAAAAAGGCTGGAACTGTGGAAGTTCCACAAACAATGACACTTGATGAAATACCAGAAGAATTTAGAGAAACACGAAAAAATTTAAGAAACGAATAATTAACATATAAAAATAGCTTCCGACTAAATGTCAGAAGCTATTTTTTGTTTATTCATCATCAGAACTACTATCTGATGAACTTGATTTTCTTGATGAGCTAGAAGAACTTGAGTCATCGTCATTATCATTAGACGGAGCTGTGTAAGTACCTCTTTCAATTATTCTATTAACAGGTTCTTTAATAACCTTTTCTGTAATCTGTGGTTCACCCACCTGTTCACCATTTACATAAGGTATCTTTTTAATTACCTGCTTTACGCCATTTTGACCTTCTTGAATTTCTTCTCTAGTGCCAGCTGGCTTATTTCTATTTCTTTGTGTAACAGTTTCATATTCAATTTGCTGTTCTTCAGTAGTCCACTTAAAAGTTCTTATTGGAAGCACTGGTTCAGTTGATGTAACCTTAAGCTGTTGACCAATCTGTAGGCTTGTCTTATCAGTAACAGAAGGATTAGCATTTAATAAAGCTGCCTCTGTCATACCTACCTTGTTGGCTATAGTAGCAAATGTATCACCTTTTGCCACTGTATAAGTTTTATCAACAGTTTGAGTAGCACTTAAAAGTTTAACAGCTTCATCAACACTACTTACCTGGCTGTTATCAACAAAAACTTTACCTGTATTAATCTGAATAGCAAATTCTGGTTGAGCTGTTCCCTCTGGAACTTTATATGCTTTAAGAGTTTTATTTAATGCCTCTCTTGCAGCCTCAACATTAGCTACAGTACAAAATTCCTTGCCTTCAACAAGAATAGTTGTTGCCTCCTGATTATATGAAACCTTTTGGCAAACCTTAGCTACTACTTGTTCAGGATTTTCAGTTTTCTTAAAAAATCCGCCGGCAGATTTTAATGTAATCTTATCTTTGATTTCAATATTGTTGCCTATATCTTGTTTAAGTTTAGCAAGAACAAGATTATTTAATTCTTCTTCAGTTGTTCTAGTTTCTTTAATATATCCTACAACTTCATCATTTACCATAACAGCCAAAGCATTTTTTTGCACTGCAAAGTAACCAATAAGAGAAATAACTGCAACAGCAAGAAGTAAAAACAAAACAGGTCTTAAATTTATACTTCTTCTTCTGCGTTTATTATATACTCTATTATTTGGCATATTACTTGGGTGTAATGGAAAAAGCATAGGCTTAGAGCTTTTGCTCTTAAATTTCAATGGTCTATCATTTCTTGGTGGCATAGACAAGCACACTCCCTTTATCTCTGTATATTTAACCTATTTATAAAGTATAATGGAATTTCATTACAAAAGCAAGTATAAATTGATTACAAATTATTGAAAATGTGTTAAAATGTTATAACAAAGACAAATTAAGGAGAATAATATGGGTTATTGGAATTCCAGAGGCTTGAGAGGTTCAAGTTTTGAAGAAATGATAAATATGACAAACAATGTATATAAGGAAAGAGGACTGGCTATAATACAAAAGATACCAACTCCTATAACACCTATAAATTTAGATAAAGGCAAAAATGTTATAACTCTTGCATATTTTGACCAAAAATCAACTATTGATTATATAGGTGCTGCACAAGGTATACCTATTTGTTTTGATGCCAAAGAAACTAAACAAGGCAGACTTCCATTGCAAAATATACACCCTCACCAAGTAGATTTTATGGAACAGTTTCAAAAACACGGTGGTGTTGCTTTTTTGTTAGTACACTGTTCTGATACTGAGGAATATTATTTTTTACCTTTTGAAGTAATGGAAAAATATTGGAGAGCTGCTCAAAATGGTGGAAGAAAATCTATTCCCTATTCTGCTTTTGAAAAAAAATATTTGGTTCATAACAAAAACGGTTGCCCTGTTCACTATCTGGAGGCTATTAATACTTATCTTCAGGAGGAATAGCTGTGAAAATAATTTCACTATTTTTGTGCCTTAGTCTACTAACAACAACTCAAAATAACATAAGAATAAACAATAAATATATACCCTATGAAATTTATATACACAACGAAAAAGATACTGCACCATTAGAACAAGCTAAGTGTATGAAAGGTGCATATATTAATGATGAAAATAATTATAGCAATATAAAAAGTTTTGAAGAATACACAGGTGTTAGTAATGACATATATGTAAGTGTAATAACAAAAGATAGTGATTTACCAACAAGAGATATAGTTAATTGCTATGCTAAAAACAAAATACCTATGCTCATACTAAAAAAAGATATAGGCATAAGCAAGGCAACTTCTATTGCTAAGGCTTGCGGAAGTATGAATATATCTATGTTTGTACAAATTGACAGCAACGATATAACATCTTATGAATGTATCGCTAATATTTTCAGAACTTATGCTCCAAAATCTGTACTTGTATACTCTATAAATGTAGATAAATCTGACTTTAAATTTCCAAAATACAATTATATTGACTGGGTTGGAATAAATATAAGTGAAAAAATTAGTTCTGGCTACATTGTTTCACAATATGAAAATGTAGCTAAATGGTGTACCTATCTTAAAGATAAAACAATTATGCTTAATATAAGTGTGCCTAACTTTTCCACAGACAGATGCAATTATGTGTATAAAGAGGCTAGTGATGAAATAGAGCGACTATATTACTTAGGCTTAGAATTTAGTAACATAGGTGCTATTAACTACTTAAGCACAATAGAAAAAGATAACGGTATTGTAATAAGAAATTGTAGAATAACAGAAAATCCAATGATTACAGCAGCCTATAAAAACGGAGTATCTGTTATTAACTCAAATAGATATTGGAGCAAATCTCCTTACATTGCTTATGTAAAAGATGACAATGTTATTGTTTCAAATAGGGTACTAGACGAATTAAACAAAAAAGGAAAATATATAAATAGTGGCTACTCATTTATAAAAGCTGATGGATTTAATAAATCTGAAAGAAAGATATTTGTAAAATATTAAGTTTTGTAGTATACTGTTATAGTGAATAAAAAAATATGGAGGGTTTTATGAGCTTTTTTAAACAAATGATTACAGCTATTTACAAGTTTCAAAGTTATCCACAGCTTATTATTCAAAAGATGAGTAAAGTTGTATGTTACTTAATTTTGTTTACAATTATTATAGCTATTATTAATTCAATTCCTTTTGCTGTTAGTTACAAAAAAATGGGCGGTGTAACTGGTGCAATTGAAAAATATGTACCTGATTTTTCAATTAATAACGGCACATTTACTTGTAAGCATATTGACTACACAAATGATGTATTAGGAGTAAAAATATACATTGATGATAACGAAGATGTAAATAATATTGATGTTTCAAATACAGAATTATATGTTTTAGCTGATAAGGATAAAATGATTATTGGCAACACTTTGCAAAAAAGTGTTATGAATTTTAGTCAGTTTGGAAATGATTATATTAATAAAGACAAACTTATTGAATTTTTTGGTAGTACCAAGGTTAAAGCAGCTATTTTTAGTATAGTTGTTATTTCTGCCTTACTTTCAATGGTTGTCGGCACTTTTTTCAGTGTAGTTATGCTCAGTATATTTGCTATGTGCATTAATGTATGTTTTGTTAAGGCAAACATAGGCTTTGGTGATACATTTAAACTATCTGTTTATGCCAGAACTTTCCCTAGTATATTTATACTAGTTATTGGGTTTGGAGGTTTTGCCGGAGGTACAATACTTTACTGGGGACTTCTTATTACATATCTATATCTCGGACTTAAGAATATCAAAAAACAAGAGGCTATTATATTAGCTGAATTGTAGGAGGAATAAAGTATGGCTTATCAAGCTCTTTACAGACGATTAAGACCACAAAAATTTGAAGATGTTGTTGGTCAAGAGCATATTATTAGAACATTACAAAATCAAATTGAAAACAACAGAATAAACCATGCTTATCTTTTCTGTGGTACAAGAGGTACAGGTAAAACTACTACTGCCAAAATATTTGCAAGAGCAATAAATTGTATTGGAGAAGGCAGTAAACCTTGTAATAAATGTTCTGTATGTCAACCTATACTAAACGGCACAAGTGTAAATGTTATTGAAATTGATGCTGCTAGTAACAATGGTGTAGACAACATAAGAGATATTATAGAAGAAGTTAAATATCCACCAACAGATTGCAAATATAAAGTATACATAATTGATGAGGTACATATGCTTTCAGCAGGTGCTTTTAATGCCCTTTTAAAAACATTAGAAGAACCACCTGAATATGTTGTATTTATACTTGCAACTACTGACCCTCAAAAAATGCCAGTAACTGTTCTTTCAAGATGTCAAAGATTTGATTTCCATAGAATAAGTAAAGAAACAATGGTCAATGTTTTAAGAGAATATATGGAAGAAGAAAAGGCACAAGTAACTGATGATGCCATTGAATACATTGCCGAATTATCTGATGGAGCAATGAGAGATGCCCTTAGTATACTTGACCAATGTATAAGTTTTTACTTTGACCAAGAAGTAACAGCAAGCAAAGTTATGGAAATAACTGGTTCTGTTGATAGGTCTGTATTCTTTGAACTTACTGATGCTATGAACAATAGTGATGGTAGCAAATGTATGGATATTATAGACAAAATTGTTTTACAAGGTCGTGATATAGGTCAGTTTGTAGCAGATATGATTACTCATTTTAGAAATCTTTTGCTTGCTGTATCTATTGACGGAGAAACAAAGGCTCTTGATTATTCTCAGGACTATGTAGCTAAACTTAAGCTACAAGGTAAAGCTATAGGTTATGAATATGTGTTGAGCTTAATTACTGCCTTTGCTGACTTAGCAAACCAAATTAAATTTAGTGCAAACCCTAGAATATTATTAGAAGTTTGTGCCATCAAAGGTTGCAATCCAGTTGTATCTTACGACTTAGGTAGTGTAAATAAAAGACTAAAAAATATAGAAAGTAAACTTGAAAAAGGCGAATTTTATACACCAGCTGCTGCACCAGTTCCAGACAATAAACCTGTTGTGCAAGAAGCTGAAAAACAAAACCAAGAACAAGTTGCAGAAGAAACAGTTATTATTGAAAAGGCTGTCCCTGACGACATTAAAGAAGTAATAACTAGCTGGAATAAATTTGCAAAGTCTATAGATAGTAATATGATTAGGTCAGTAATTTCAACACAAACAAGACCTGCTTATTTAGAAGATGACTATCTTACTTTAGTAGCTGTTAATAACGGACCATTAATGTGGCTTGAAAGCCATATTAATGAAGTTAATGATTACTTTACTAAATTTTATAACAAAGAATTTAAAATAAGAATAATGACTGAAGACAAGTACAATAAGCGTCACATTGAAAAATATGGTGCTAAAGACCCTGAACTTAATGTACTAAAAAAAGAAGATTTTACAAATGTGTTCGGTGACTTTGTTCAGTTTGAAGATTAAAAACATATTGATATTTTTACAGATTTATAATATAATTTATTAGATTAATAAGTAAATTTAAGGAGGACATAAAAATGGCTAAAGGTTTTGGCGGTATGGGCGGCTTCGGCGGTATGAATATGAACAATCTTATGAAGCAGGCTCAGAAAATGCAAAAGCAAATGGAGCAAGCTCAGCAGGATTTAGAAACTAAGGAATTTGAAGTAACAAGTGGTGGCGGTGCTGTCAAGGTTGTTATAACTGGTAAAAAGGTTATTAAGTCAATTAACATCAATCCTGATGTAGTTGACCCTGATGATGTAGAAATGCTTGAAGACCTTGTAATGACAGCTGTAAATGAGGCTATTCGTCAGGCTGACGATGCAGCTAACACTGCTATGGGTGGTATTACAGGCGGTTTAGGCAACGGTCTTTTCTAAGAACTGGAGATAGATTAAATGAACTATTATGGTGAGTCTGTTTCAAGACTTATTGAACAACTTTCAAGACTGCCAGGTATAGGAGGCAAGTCTGCTCAAAGACTTGCCTTTTATATAATAAATATGCCTAAAGACGAGGCTCAGGCATTAGCAGAAAGTATTGTTTCTGCTAAAACCGAGGTTAAATATTGCTCTGTGTGCTGCAATTTAACTGACAGCGACCCTTGCAGTATTTGCTCTAACCCTAAACGCAGACACGACATAATTATGGTTGTGGAAAATCCTAGAGATATGGCAGCCTACGAAAAAACAAAAGGATACTATGGTCTTTATCACATACTTCACGGTGCTATTGCTGTTACAAAAGGAATTGGTCCAGAGGATTTAAAAATTAGAGAACTTATAGCAAGACTTGATGATACTGTTAAGGAAGTAATTATTGCCACTAATCCTACAGTTGAAGGTGATGTAACAGCAGTATATTTAAGCAAACTTTTAAAGCCTCTTGGTGTTAGAGTAACAAGAATTGCTAACGGTGTACCTGTTGGTAGTGATTTAGAATATGTTGATGAGGTTACATTGTCAAGAGCCTTAGAAGGCAGAAGTGAAATGTAAAGTAAAGGAGAAAATATATGAGAATAATTGAGCCATCATATATTATTGAGGACGAACTTAATCCTCAAGCAATGATGAAAACTATTGAGCGTGCCGGCAGAACTTGCTACAAAAGCGAGCATAATATAAGTGACGGTAGTGCTGAAAGATTTATTGCAAGTATTATAAAAAGAGGTCACGAATCTGTAATTGAACACGAAAAAATTACAGTTAGATTTATATGTGACAGAGGTGTCACTCACGAAATTGTTAGACATAGAATAGCAAGCTATTCACAAGAAAGCACCCGTTATTGCAATTATGCTAATGATAAATTTGGTAACGAGCTTACATTTATTAAGCCTTGTTTTTGGGATGAAACAACTGAAGACGGCAAGGCAAAAATGGAGCTTTGGAAAAAGTCAATGCAGAACATTGAAGATGAATATAATCAGTTAATTGCTCTTGGTGCTAAGCCAGAAGAAGCAAGAAGTATTTTACCAAATAGCTTAAAAACAGAAATTGTTGTAACAATGAATTTAAGGTCTTGGAGAAACTTCTTTAAGCTCAGAACTGCACCAGCAGCTCACCCACAGATTAGACAAATTGCATCTGCTCTTCTTGATGATTTAAAAACACAGTTACCAGTAATATTTGGTGATTTATAATTAAAATTGCTAAAACAGTGGTTGGTATAGTTTTAAACTATATCAAATCACTGTTTTTTTGTATTTTACTAAAAAATAAACTGCTGTTATACTATAACAAAATAAAACACAACAGGAAAGGATAGAAAAAATGAAAACAGCAGTAATCGGTTATCCACGAGTAGGTAAACTCAGAGAATTAAAATTTGTATCAGAAAAATATTTTAGAAATGAAGTGTCAGAACAAGAATTAAAAAATACAGCCGCAGAACTTAGAAAACAGCACTGGCTTATACAAAGAGAAAATAATATTGATTTTATACCATCAAATGACTTTTCATTTTATGATAATATGCTTGATACTGCATTTTTGCTTAATATAATTCCAGAAAGATATAACAAACTTAATTTGTCTGATATTGATACATATTTTTCAATGGCAAGAGGTTATCAGGGAGATAAAGGTGATGTTAAAGCCCTTGCTATGAAAAAATGGTTTAACACAAATTATCACTATATGGTGCCTGAATATGAGGATAATACTACTATCAAAATTAGAGCAACAAAAATATTTGATGAATTTACAGAAGCAAAAAATATTGGCATAAATACAACCCCTACCCTTATTGGTCCATTTACTTTTGTAAAACTTTTAAGATTTACAGGCAAAAAACAAGCCGAAAATATAATTACAGATTTAGCTAATGCCTATATTGAAATTATAAATAAACTTGATTTATTAGGTGCAAAATGGCTACAGCTTGCAGAACCTTACCTTGTAAAAGATGTTTCAAAAGAAGATTTTGAATTATTTAGCAAATTATACACTAACATATTATCAAATAAAGGCAATGTGAAAATATTACTTCAAAGCTATTTTGGTGATATAAGAGATTGCTATAATGATATTATTAACTTTGATTTTGACGGTATAGGCATAGATTTTGTTGAAGGCAAAAAATCTATTGAATTAATACAAAAATTTGGTTTTCCTAATAATAAAGTGCTTTTTGCTGGTATAATAAATGGTAAAAATATTTGGAAAAACAATTATAACAACACAATTTCAATATTATCTGAATTAAAGAAATTTACTAACAATATTGTTTTAAGTACATCTTGCTCATTGCTTCATTCACCTTATACATTAAATAATGAAACAAAACTTAGCAATGATTACAAAAAATATTTTTCATTTGCCGAAGAAAAGCTAACAGAGTTAAAGGAGTTAAAAAGTATATTACTTTTAGATAATATAAATAATTCAAATGAGTACAAAAACAATAAGGCTTTATTTGATGAAAAAAGATTGTGTAATAATATTACTGTACAAGAAAGATTAAAAAATATTAGTAGTAATGATTTTACAAGACTTCCAGCCTTTGATGAAAGAGAAAAAATACAAAAAGCTAAATTTAATCTTCCTCTTTTACCTACAACAACTATTGGTTCTTTTCCACAAACAAAAGATGTAAAAACAAACAGAAGTGCCTTTAAAAGAGGTGATATAACAGCTGAACAGTATACTAAATTTAATAAAGGTAAAATTGCTGATTGTATAAAACTTCAAGAAGATTTAGGCATTGATGTACTTGTACACGGTGAATACGAGAGAAATGATATGGTTGAATACTTTGGTGAAAATCTTGAAGGCTTTTTATTTACAGAAAAGGCTTGGGTTCAGTCCTATGGCACAAGATGTGTTAAGCCTCCAATTATATGGGGTGATATTTCAAGAAAAAATCCTATAACTGTTGATTGGGCAGTTTATGCACAAAGCCTTACTGATAAACCTGTTAAAGGTATGCTTACTGGCCCTGTTACAATACTTAACTGGTCATTTCCTCGTGAAGATATTAGCTTAAAGGAATGTGCTTTGCAAATTGCTCTTGCTGTGCGAGATGAAGTTCTTGACCTTGAAAAGAATGGTATAAACATTATTCAAGTTGACGAAGCTGCTTTAAGAGAAAAACTTCCATTGAAAAAACAAGATTGGCATACAGAATACCTTGATTGGGCTATTGACGCATTTAGACTAGTTCATAGTGGTGTTAAAGCTGAAACTCAAATACATACTCATATGTGCTATAGTGAATTTGACGATATTATTAAAGATATAGACAATATGGACGCTGATGTTATTACATTTGAAGCATCTCGTTCTGACTTACAGCTTTTAGACACACTTAATCAAAATAATTTTAAGACAGAAGTTGGACCTGGTGTTTATGATATTCATTCACCAAGAGTACCGTCTGTTGAAGAAATTAAAAAGGCTATATATAAAATGCTTGATAAAGTTGATATTAATAAACTTTGGATTAATCCTGACTGTGGTCTTAAAACTAGAGGTGTTCCTGAAACTGTAGCTAGCTTAAAAAATTTAGTTTTAGCTACTCTTGAAATAAGAAAAGAATTATAATAATTATAAAAACAGCCTCTCAATTAGAAAAAACTACTTGAGAGGCTACAATTTAATTCATCCAACTAGGCAAATATTTATTTTTTAATCTACCTTTTTGAACTTTTCCCCAACCTAAAGGATAGCCTTTAACACAGACTAAAGCCCAACCGTCATTACAATCTACAGCAAAACTTTCGCCTCTCATATATCTAGCTAAGTTTTCATCATCAAGTTCAAAATCAATAGAATTTTTTACATCTTCTTTTTTAAGAGTCATAGCAAAGGCCTGACTTGGCTCAAATCTATTTTTCTTACAATCACCTAAATACAAGCCACTTCTTTTTACTCTTAAACCACTTAAATCAAGACAATATGGTACAGAAAATAGACTTTCCTTGTGAAGAACAAGATTATCACTAATATCTATATTCATATTTTCTTTCATAAACTCAAAATAATCCTTCAAAAGTTTTTTAGGAGCAGTTTTATCTTTTGGTGGTTCTTTAACTATATCTTCACCCTTTTTATGTAATAGACAGAAAAAATGACCCTCACCTTTTACCTTATAAGGCATAAGTCTGCCACATTTTTTCAATTCATCACTACCATTTTCTACCCAATCCGGTCTACCATCAATAAAACCACCACTTTTATCAAAATCCATAAGCTCAAAATCAGGATTTTCATTAAGAAATTCTTGTATCATTCCCTCATCTTCTTCTGGAGCAAATGTACAAGTTGAATAAGCAATTATTCCGTTACCTGCTAAAAGTTTTGCAGCAGCCTTTAATATACTTCTTTGAAGTTCACAACAAAATTCTGTTTTGTGTGTTTCCCAGCTCTTAACAGCTGACTCATCTTTTCTAAACATACCTTCACCACTACAAGGGGCATCAACAATAATTTTATTAAAAAATCCTTCAAATCTATCAGCAAGTTTAGTTGGGTCTTCATTAGTAATAATAGCATTTGACACACCGTTAACTTCAATATTTTTAAGAAGTGCCATACATCTTGATGTGCTAATATCATTACTAACAAGTATACCCTTTCCATTTAATTTAGCAGCAACTTGTGTACTTTTGCCACCAGGTGCAGCACAAAGGTCAATAACTCTGTCACCTTCTTCAACAGGCAACATAGCACCAGTTGACATAGCTGATGGTTCTTGAATATAAAATAATCCAGCATTATAAAATGGATGTTTTGCTGGTCTTATATTTTCACCATCATAATAAAAGCCTTCTTTACACCAAGGAACAGGTGTAAGTTCCCAATCAACATTACTTTTTAAATCCTCTGGTGAAATTTTGAGAGTATTAGCTCTTAAACCATATAATCTTTCTTGATTAAAACTTTCAATATAGGCATCGTATTCGTCACCTAAGAGTTTTTTCATTTTTTCCGTATATTCTTGTGGTAAATTCATATTTTTTCCTCATTTACTTTTTTATTATTATCTTTATTATATCTTAACATTTTATATTGTTAATATCAATTGAAAATACAAAAAAAATATTGTATACTATTATAAAAACAATTTGGAGGTATATATGGCAAAGCAAATTTGGAAACCAGGAACAATACTTTACCCAGTCCCAGTTGTTATGGTTAGCTGTGGAGATATGGAAAACAGTAATATTATAACTATAGCTTGGACTGGCACAATAAACACAGACCCAGCTATGACATACATTTCCGTTCGCCCTAGTAGACATTCCTATGACATAATTAAAAAAACAGGTGAATTTGTAATCAATGTTACAACAGAGGAATTGGCAAAGGCTACAGATTGGTGTGGCGTAAGAAGTGGTAAAGACTATGACAAGTTTAAGGAAATGGGACTTACTAAAGAAAAAGCACCTCATCTTAATTGCCCAATTATTGCTGAAAGCCCAATTTCTATTGAATGTAAGGTAAAAGAAGTTATTGAATTAGGTACTCACCACGCATTTTTAGCCGAAGTTGTTGGTGTATTAGCTGATGAAAAATATATGGACGAAAGTGGCAAATTTAATTTTGAAAAATCCAGACCTATATGCTATTCTCACGGCGAATATTTTGGTCTTGGTAAAAAGTTTGGCAAATTTGGTTATTCAGTAGAAAAGAAAAAAACTAAGGCAAGAAGGAAGAAAAAGAAATGAACAAAAAACAACAAAAACTTGACCTTGTAAAATACTGGAAAGGTATGCTTTTAGGCTATTTTATGCTTGCATTTATTATACTTGTTCATATTTTAAAATTGTCTGAATGGTATCTTATACCAGCAGTTTTGATATTTTTATTAATGAGTGCTATTGTTTGCCACAACTATGTTTTAGGTATGATAGGCAATATGTACTACTTTTTTAGAAAGCCAGATAAAGCAAAAGAATTCTATACATTAGCTGTAAAAAGAAATACAAGAAATGTTAAAGCACTCTATAACTATGCTCTTGATGCTCTCCACGAGGGTAAAGCCGATGAGGCATTAACTGTATTTAAAAGAGCTGAAAAAATAAATACTAAGGTTCTTTTTGACAAACTAATCCCTCTTGCTATTTCAAGTTGTTACTGGGTACTTGGTGATATTGACAAAGCTATTGAAACCATTGAAGAATTACAGCACAAGTTTAACTATATTAACCCTAATACACTTACAACTCTTGCATATTTTTATTTGTTAAAAAAGGAATTTGACAAGGCTGAAGAACTTACTAATCAAGCCCTTAGTGATAATAAAGAATATGCCCCAGCTTGGGATAATTTAGGTCAAATTTATTATGTAAAAGGTGACAATATTAAGGCTAAAGAATACTTTGAAAAAGCATTGCAATTTAGAGAAGGTATGACTGAAAGTCTTTATTATATGGGCTTAATATCAAAGGCAGAGGGAAATAAAATAAAGGCTAAGGAATATTTTGAAAAGGCTAATAGCGGTTATATTTCTGCCCTTAGCACAGTTAAAAGAGCTGATATTGAAAAAGAACTTAATGAATTGTAAGGACGAGCATTGCTCGTCCTTTAGACCATTATATCCAATTATTTTATATATACAACTTTAAATATTATCCATTACTCACATCTATTAATACCCCAACAATCTAGGCAACCACAAAGACACAGCAGGTACAAAAGTTACAAGCATAAGCACAGCAAAAATAACGCCATAATAAGAAAGCAAGGGTTTAATAACATCTTCAATTTTACTCTGAGCAACTCTAACACCTACAAACAAAATATTACCAACTGGTGGAGTAATTGTACCAATACACAAATTATACACAAGCATAATACCAAATTGAATTGAATCCATACCAAGTTCAGCACAAACTGGAAGAAAAATAGGTGTAAAAATAAGAATAGCTGGTGTAGTATCCATAAAAGTTCCCACAAAAAGCAAAACAATATTGATTATTAAAAGTATTATTATTTTATTATTACTTACACTTAAAAGAGCTGTAGATATAGCTGAGGGAATACCTGTGAAAGCCATTACCCAAGCCATTATACTAGACACACCAATAAGCAAAACAATAATTCCTGTAGTTTCTGCACTAGCTTTAAATATATCATACAAATCCTTAAATTTTATAGTTTTGTAAAAAAACAAAGACAATATAAGACTATAAACAACAGCAACAACTGAACCCTCTGTTGCAGTAAAAATACCCTTAACAATACCTCCAATAACAATAAGAATAAGTAAAAGACTAGGAATTGCATCAAATACAATTTTTACTGCTTCTTTGCCATTATAATGTTCACTGCTTTTATATCCTTTTTTGGTTGCAATAAAAAAGGCAACAATCATACAACCAAGACCCCATAAAATACCTGGAACATAACCAGCCATAAAAAGAGCTGCAACAGAAGTACCACCACTAACAAGGGAGAATGTTATAAGCACATTACTTGGAGGTATCAACAAACCTGTAGGTGCAGATGCAATATTGACAGATGCTGAATAGTCCTTGTCATAGCCTTCTTTATCCTCAATTGGTCCAATAATAGTACCCATAGCAGATGCTGCTGCAACACCTGAACCAGATATTGCACCAAACATCATATTAGCTAAAACATTAGTATGAGCCAAAGCACCAGGTATTCTACCGGTTAAAAGTTTAGCAAAATTAATAAGTCTTATGGCAATACCGCCCTTATTCATTATGTTGCCAGCAAGAATAAAAAACGGAATAGCAATAAGAGTAAACACAGAAATGCCAGAAAATGTTCTTTGTGCTCCAGTTAAAAATGCTGCATTAGTATCAAGAACTGGCAATATAGCTACTATAGAAGAAATACCTATGGCTATAGCTATTGGTGCTCCCATAAGAAGTATAATAAGCAACACAACAGCTATGATTAAACCACAAAAAAGAGCCGTACTCATTTATTCACCTTCCTTTAAAATTTCTACAATATTTAAAACAGCATATAAAGCTGTAATAAATCCACTTAAAGGTACAATAACATAAATATAAGACATTGGCACACCAAGTGAGGCCGTAAGCTGAGTAGCTGTAAGACTAGTAATAGATATACCACCATAAATAAGAACAACAATAGCAAATATTAAAACAAATACTTCATTTATTATACTTAATACCCTTTTTGTACTTTGTGACATTTTGTCATAAACAAAAGTCATTGCCATATGGTCCCTTTTTCCAAATACAAGAGCTGCACTTAACATAGCTAACCAAGTAAAAGAATAAGTTAAAAGTTCTTCAGATTTTGTACTAGGTGAATTAAATACATATCTTGTTATAATCTGATAAGAACCAACAACAACAATAAAAGCAAATATTAAAACACAAATAGCCTCTAAACATTTGTTAAATATATTTATAATACTTTTCATTAACCCACCTCCCTATTAATTTCTTGTATTCTTTCATAAACGGGTTTTAACTTAGGGTCATCATTTATCATTTGCTGTTGCAAATCAACAACTTTTGCCTTAAAACTATTAACATCTACATCTGAAAAAACTACACCCATAGCTTCTGCTTGCTTTTTTGCTTCATCTACTTTTACAATCCATTCTTTTCTTTCAACCTCATTACAAAGTTGTGCAGCTTCATTAAATACCTGTCTTTCTTCATCACTTAAACTATCTAAAAACTTAATATTACCAACAAGCATATCCGGCACCATTTGATGTTGGTCATAAATATAATATTTGGCAACTTCACCGTGTTTGTTATTTGTTAAAGCAAGCTCATTATTTTCTGCCCCGTCAATAACACCTTGTTGAATAGCTGTATAAACCTCGCCAAAGGACATAGGTGCTGCTGCTGCACCAAAAGCCTTAACCATACTAACATTAGAAGGACTTTGTTGTACTCTCAATTTAAGACCTTTTAAATCATCAGGAGTATTAATTGGTTTTCTAGCATAAAAATTTCTTGTGCCAGCATCAAGCCAAGTTACAGCCTCAAATCCAGAACTTTCTGTTGCATTAAATACTTGATTTCTAATAATATTATCATCCATAGCCTTGTAATAAGCTGTAGTATTATCAAATAAATAAGGTATACTAAACACAGAATAAATAGTGTCAAAGGTTTCAAGATTACCTGTACTACACACAACAAAGTCTATAGCTCCCGTTTGAGTAAGCTCAATAGTTTTAACAGACGAACCTAAAAGCTCATTAGGATAAATTTGTACATCATATTTATCGCCTAACCTATCCTCAACATATTTTTCAAAAGCCATAAGACCTATATGGTCAGGGTGTGTTTCACTTTGGGAATGTGCAATTCTCACTATTCGCTTTCCATTAGTTCCGCTGATGCAACCGCTTAAGCAAAACACAATAGAAAATATAAAAGCATATAATTTAATATATCTTCTCATTATTAACCTCCTTATTATTTTCACTACAATAAATATTCCCCCATTTGTAAAAAATTATTTATTGTGCTAATTAAACAATTTATTATATTTATTGTTAAATTCTTACATAAATCGTATAATATTTGTAAATGATTTTTACATATTGCTAAATTGATTTGACTTTTAACAATAATTCAGTTATAATTAACCTTAAATTTATGGGGCTTATATTACTGTAAATAGGAGGTCATACTATGTCAGCTTATATTTTAGATAAATTACTTGAACTTCAAGAAAAAAACGCCTATCCTCTCCATATGCCTGGTCATAAGCGTAATCTTGATTTTATGCCTTATGATTTCAGAACAATGGATATAACTGAAACTGGCGAAGTAGACAATCTCCACGACCCAAAAGAAATAATTGCAGAATCTCAAAACGCTATGGCAGAGCTTTTAGGTGCTGACAAATCTTTTTACCTTGTAAATGGAGGTTCTAGTGGCACTGTAGCATCTATTTTAGGTTGTTGTAATCCTGGTGACCACGTACTTGTAGCCACAAATTGCCACAAAAGTATATATCACGCTTTAGTTCTTTCTGGAGTAAAGCCAGTATATATTTCACCACAAATGACTGAAGAAAGCCTTTGTGGTGGCATTAGTATAAGGGATATGTTTAGAGCCTTTGACCAATATGATATTAAGGCAATGATTATTACAAGTCCAACTTATGAAGGATTTACTTGTAATATAAAAGTAATAGCAGATATTGTACACAAGCACAATGCTACACTTATTGTTGATGAGTGTCACGGTGCACATTTTGTATTTTCAGAGGCATTTCCTCATTCAGCATTATCTGAAGGTGCTGATGTTGTTGTTAATAGTTGGCATAAGACTTTACCTTGTTTAAATCAAGCTGCTGTTTTAAGTGTTAAATCTCAAAGAGTAGATATGGCAAGGATAAAGGAAGCTGTTTCTATGATGAATACAACAAGTCCATCATATCCAATACTTGCATCTATTGACTATGCAAGGCATATACTTACTACAGATAAAAATTTATTTACATCATATATTGAAACAATAACAGAAGCTCGCCACGAACTTGTTCACTGCAAGGTTTTAAAACTAGTAAATGACAGTATTAAAGGCGAAAATGATATATTTGATTTAGATATTAGCAAATTTACTATTATGGTGAGAACAGAAATGACAGGTAAGGAATTATCTGATATTTTACTTAATAAATACAATATTCAGATAGAAATGGCAGGGCCTCATCATATTATAGCTATGACATCTGTAGCTGATGACCCGAAGGGTATTAAAAAGTTTGTAAAAGCCATAAGAGATATTGATAAAAAATTGGAAAGAAAATATATAGATAAACTTCCTCTTGAAATAGCTCCTGTTAGAGAGCCTAAAATGACACCACGAGATGTGTATTATGCCGAAAAAGAATATGTACCTATTGATAAAGGAGAAGGCAGAATACCAGCTAGTATAATTATGGCATATCCTCCAGGAATACCAATTGTATCTGTTGGTGAGGTATTGACTAAAAGTCATATTGAGCAAATTGAAACATTGCAAAAATTAGATGTAGATGTCATAGGTGTTGATAATGATGAAATTCTTGTTGTAAAATAAGGTAATTCATAAAATTTTAATAACATTCAAGTTAAATATTTTGTAAATTCCCCTTGAAAAAAATATTAAATGTGTTATACTATATAGACATAAGTTTGTAAAGGGGGATTGTAAATGAATAATTTTCCAATAAGCTTAGAAGAGCTAATATATGCTGCACTTTTAGCATTTTGTATTACTTGGTTTATTAATAACGCAATAAAAATAAGAAAACTCCTTAAGTCCACATCAATACATGTAAGCGGACCTAAAGATATTGCATCAGTTATGGAGAGATGCTATACTCTCTTTCCTCTTGACAAAATAGAGTACCACGGTATTACTTTTACAAGAGGTATGAAAATTAAGATAACTACAACTGCTAATGCTGATTTTGAAGGCGAATTTATAGGTGGCAATTCACAAAATATGGTGTGTATTAAGACTGCTAAGTATATAGTTGCTCACAAATTAAGTAATATTGTAGATATTTCAAAATTATAATCAAAAGCAAAAAACAGATGGTCAAACCATCTGTTTTTTTAATACTATTTTATAAAGCATTTCCTCTTTCAAGGCTTATTCTATTAAATACTTCAAGCAAATCATCTGTATTTGCATTTTTCTTTTCTTCTGCATTAAGGTCCATAACAGCATTACCCTCGTGCATCATAACAAGTCTATTACCATATTTAAGAGCAAACATAAGATTATGTGTAACCATAATAGTTGTAAGATTTTTTTCTCTAACAACCTTGTCAGTAAGTTCCATAATTATTTCAGCTGTTTTAGGGTCAAGAGCTGCTGTATGCTCATCTAATATAAGAATATCAATAGGAGTCATAACAGACATTAAAAGTGCCATAGCCTGTCTTTGTCCACCGGACAAAAGACCAACCTTAACACCCAACTTATCCTCAAGACCAAGATTAAGCTGTGAAAGAAGCTCCTTGTAATAATTAACTTTCTTTTTATTAGTTCCGCTAGATAAGCCAAACATTTTGCCTTTGTTATCAGCTAAAGACATATTTTCAAGTATAGTCATTGATGCACAAGTACCCATAGACGGGTCTTGATAAACTCTACCAATTTTCTTATATCGTTGGAAATCTTTCATTTTAACAATAGACTTACCATTAATTGTAATATCTCCACCGTCAATAGGCATTGAACCACAAATAATATTAAGCATTGAAGTTTTTCCTGAACCGTTACTTCCAATAATACTCAAAAACTCATTTTGCTTAACTTCCATATTAAACTTATTAAAAAGCTGAGTTTCATTTACAGTACCTTTGTTATAGATTTTATCAATATTAGTCAATTTAATCATTATCGGCACCTCCTTTTTTGAAACTACTTATAATAAGAATAATAAGGAATAACACACCTGTTACAAGTTTCATATCAATAGCCTTTAAACCAGCAGAAATAGCCAAAGCTACACAAGCCTTATAAACTATTGAACCTATTAAAACAGCTGTAGTAGTTTTAATAAAATTAAGTTTACCAAAAACATTAGTACCAATAATAACAGATGCAAGACCGATAACCATTGTACCAGTACCCATAGAAATATCAAAAAATCTCTGTTGCTGACACATTACACAGCCAGCAAGGGCAACAAGAGCATTTGCTATAACAAGACCAATAATTTTAACAGTTCCCTTATCCTTAGCTAAAGAAGTAACAACAGAATCATTGTCACCTACAGCTCTAAGAAGAAAACCAGACTTAGTCTTTAAATACAAGTCCATAGCTATTTTACAAATAAGAGCAACAACAAAAATAACTATAACTGCGTTAAAATCACCTGTACTATTTGCTATAGGAGATATTGTAAAAATAGTGTTGTCGCTAAAAATCGGTACATTAGCTTGACCAGATGTAATATGTAAGTTAATTGAATAGAGAATTGTCATAGTAATAATACCAGAAAGCAAATCCCTAACCTTAAATTTAACGTGAATAATACCAGTTACCAAACCAGAAATACCACCAGCCACAAAAGCAACTGGAAGTGTAATATATGGATTAATGCCAGCCTTAATCATAACAACACAGACGGCAGCTCCCAAAGGAAAGCTGCTGTCTACTGTAAGGTCTGGAAAATCCAAAATTTTATAAGTAATGTATATACCAAGAGCAAGTATTGCATATATAAAGCCCTGCTCCAGTACACTTAAAACCAAAGCCATTATTTTACTCCTTACTAGGCTTATTTAGCCTCAATTGCATTTGCCTTTAAATCATCAGGACAAGATAAGCCTAAGCTATCAAGTGCAGCAGAATTAATGTAAAGACTATATTCTGAAATAGTTTCAAAAGGAATACTTTCAGCTTTTTCACCATTTAACACTCTTGCAGCCATTTGACCAGTCTGCTTTCCTAATGCAACATAGTCAAGACCTTCTGTTGCAACACAACCCAACTTAACCTGTTCAATTTCACTACCAAATACAGGTATCTTAGCCTTGTTAGCAGCATCAAGAACTGTAGCAAGAGCAGAAACAACTGTATTATCTGTAAGATTAGATAAACAATCAACCTTTCCAGCAAGTTCAGTTGCAGCAAGTGGAATATCACTTGACTGGCTTATACCACTTTCTACAATTTCAAAGCCATAATTAGGAGCAAGTTCCTTATACTCAGCAATGGCACTAACAGAATTAGCCTCGCTTGTGCTATATAAAATACCAATCTTCTTAGCATTTGGCATAAAATCTCTAATCATTTTAAGCTGTGCATCAACAGCAAGTTTATCACTTGTACCTGTTGTGTTGCCAACACTTGAGCCGTCTTCCTTTGCAAGCTCTGCACCAACTGGGTCAGTTACAGCAGTGTAAATAACTGGAATTTCACCCTTAGCTGCATTGTAACAAGCCTGAGCCATAGGAGTTGCAACACCACAAATAAGGTTTTCCTTATTAGCAACCATAGATTGAGCGATTTGGTTTGCATTAGCAATATCAGCTTGTGCATTTTGGAAGTCATAAGTTACATTTTGACCTTCAACATAACCAGCTTCAGCCATACCCTCTTTAAAACCCTCAACACAATTATCAAGAGACCCGTGAGGTGCAAACTGAGCAATACCTACAGTTATCATATCATTTGATGATGTGTTTTCACTAGTTTTGCTATCATTGCCACAACCTGTAAACATACCCATTGTAAGGCAAGCAACAGCCATAATTGATATAAATTTTTTCATTATTAAATCATTCTCCTTTATTAAAGTTAAAAGTTATTTATAAGTATATCATATTTTTACATTATTTACAACTTATTTTACTGGTATTTACTCGCTATAAGCATCATAAACATTTGTGCCGTTTTCACTCTTAAAATAAACTTGGTTGTCAGAACTACCAACTATTTCAACAACAACGCTTACATTTTCCCCACCATTTTTTACATTTTTTATAGCCTCTGAGCCAAATTCTTCATAAAGTCCGCAATTTTCTTCCCACTTACTCTTGTAAGTTTCGTCTTTAGACTTAATGTAGTCAATAGTATCATCAGTTATATATTTTTTAAACACAACTTGATTACCACTATAACTCATATCAAATCCAGCACCAGATGCAAGCTGCTTTAAGCTATTGTAGGTGCTACTACCTTCAAAATTTGAACTACTTGATTGAGCCTGTGTAGTTTTTTCACCTTGAGGCTTACTTGGAGTATCTGGCTTAAGTATAATTATGTTAGATGTAGTTTCTTCAAAATCTAAGTCAGTTTCTTCATCAGATGTAGTTTCTGTTGTTTCACTTGTTTCTTCTGTTGTTGTTTCAGAAGTTATTTCTGTTGTAGTTTCAGTTAAATCCTTGTCAGCAGAGCCACCGCAACCAGTAAAGGCAAGCAAAGCTACAAGTACAATATATTTTTTCATATAACTCACTCCTATTTATATTATTACAAGTTACATTATATATTTTTAATTAGATAATGTCAACAAAAAGGACTATTTAATATTAGGCAATTTTTACTTATATTGTAATAAACTAAGGTCAAACAATTTATGCTGTTAAACAAAAAACCCTCGGACAAACCGAGGGTTGTATATGAAATAATATAAATTATCTCTTTGAGAACTGAGGAGCTCTTCTTGCAGCCTTTAAGCCGTACTTCTTTCTTTCCTTCATTCTTGGGTCTCTTGTTAAGAAACCAGCTCTCTTTAAAGGAGTTCTGAAATCATCATCAGCTTCTAATAAAGCTCTTGAAATACCGTGTCTGATAGCACCAGCCTGACCTGTAGTACCACCGCCCTGAACATTAACGATAACATCGAACTTGCCGTTAGTGCCAGTAGTTTCTAATGGCTGTCTAACAATAAGCTTTAATGTTTCAAGACCAAAGTATTCTTCAATATCCTTCTTATTAATTGTAATCTTACCTGTACCAGGAACTAAGTAAACTCTAGCTACAGAGCTCTTTCTTCTACCTGTACCATAATATCTAGCCTCTGCCATGATGGAACCTCCTTATTAGTATCTAATCTCTAATGCTTCAGGCTTCTGAGCTTCGTGATTGTGCTCTGCACCAGCATAAACATGTAACTTCTTTAATATATTCTTACCAAGAGTGTTCTTTGGAAGCATACCCTTAACAGCGTGCTTAATAACTTCCTCTGGCTTCTTATTCATCATTTCCTTTAAAGTAGTCTCCTTGAAACCACCAGTGTACTCAGAATGGCTTCTGTAAAGCTTCTGGTCTAACTTCTTACCAGTAACAGCAATCTTATCAGCATTGATAACGATTACATAATCACCTGTATCAAGGTGTGGTGTATAAATAGGCTTGTTCTTACCTCTAAGAACTGCAGCAACCTGAGATGCAAGACGACCAAGAGTCTGACCTTCAGCATCAACAACATACCATTTTCTCTCTATTTCAGCTGTCTTAGCTATAAATGTTGTTCTCATTTGAAAATCTCCTTCCGAAAATTTAAAAAGTTATAATTACCAAATTGTCACTTCCCCCAAATGTCCGAAAAGGAGTCCTGACCAAATATATAATCAAACTGCTGCGGGGCTAACGCATACAGTCGATATTCAAACAAAATTATTTTACTACATATACCAACTCTTGTCAAGAATTTTTTTGATAAATCATTGATTTTTTTTCAAATTGTGATAGAATACTACTATATTAATAAACAAAGGAGTTGTGAATAATGAGAAAGACAAGATTTCAACCTTCCGAGTCCTTTACTTTAGGCATACTTTTGGCAATATCCGGAGGATTTTGGGATACATATACCTACATTTTAAGAGGTGAAGTTTTTGCAAATGCCGAAACTGGTAATATAGTTCTCTTAGGTATTAATATTGCAACTGGCAATTTTAAAAATGCTATTAACTATTTAGTGCCAATATTAGCATTTGCCTTAGGTGTATTTATTATAGGACTTATTAGAAGAAGGTTTAGAGACATTTCCGTATTTCATTGGCGTCACATAATTATTACAATTGAAATACTTATTGTTTTTTGCGTAGGATTTATGCCAGAGGCTCTTAATCACCTAGTCAATATATTAGTATCATTTGTATGTGCAATGCAGGTGGCAACCTTTAAAAAAGTTTGGGACTGCCCTTGTGCCACAACAATGTGTACAGGCAACCTTCGTTCCTGCACAGAAAACCTTTTTCAATACTTAAACACTAAGGATAAAAAATTTCTAAGAAAGTCATTTACTTACTTTGGCGTTATTATGTTCTTTATATTAGGAGCTTTATTAGGCACAGTATGTTCTTTAACATTTGGAATTAAAGCTATTTGGATAACTTGCTTAATATTGCTTATGGCTTATCCTGTAATGAAAAAGAATTTTCTTCATAGACACTTTTTTAATGTTAAATACAAATATTTAAAACTAACAAGAAGATTAAAAAACTAATAAAATCAGTTAAAGGGCTGTTGCAAAACGCAACAGCCCTTTCTTTAGTCACTTAATTATTAACTTCTCTGACTCTGATTGTTAGAGTTTCTGTTAGTATTTCTGTTAGAGTTATTACTCTTCTTATCCATTTCCTGACTAATTTCATTAGCAAACTCTACTCTATTTGAATTGTTGTTAGAGTTTCTTTCAGAGTTTCTCTCAAAATTTCTTTCACTCTGATTACAGTTTGAATTTCTTTCACTTCTGTTGTTCATAATATGTGACCTCCTAATAAATATAAAGACATATTTGCCTTACAAACATTATTATGGTCAAATCATAATTTTTTATACAACAAAACTAATTTTCATTTTTTTCCAAATCACTTACACTTTCAAGTGTCATTTTGCCAAGAGTACCCGCTCTAAATTCATCAATAACAATATCAGCAGTTCTCTTGTAATCAACTTCTCCACCCTTTTTAAGAAAACCTCTTTTAACAGCAATTTTTTCATAAATTTCGTGAACAGGAGTATTTTCATCATATTCAATGCCATATCTATTTTTAATAGCATTTGGATAAAGTTTATCTAAATATTCAATAAGGTGTGTAACTAAAACTGTACTATCCATAATATCATCATTAATAGCACCAGTAAAAGCAAGTCTTAAACCAACAGCTTGGTCATCAAACTTAGGCCACAAAATACCTGGAGTATCTAAAAGTTCAAAATCCTTCTTAATTTTCACCCATTGTTTTGCTCTTGTTACACCAGCTTTATCACCAGTTTTTGCCATATTTCTGCCTACAAATTTATTAATAAGGGTAGACTTTCCAACATTAGGAATACCAACTATCATAGCCCTAGTTGGCACAAAAATTCTGCCTCTTTTTCTAAGTCTTTCAACCTTTTCTGCCATAAGCTCCTTAGCAACTGGTGTAATCTCCTTAATGCCTTTACCAGTTGTTGAATTAGCTTCAATAACCTCAAAGCCCTTTGCTCTAAAATATTCAGCCCATTCCTTAGTCTTTTTTTCATCAGCAAGGTCAGCTTTATTAAGTATAACAATTCTCTTTTTATTAACTGCCAATTTATCAATTTCTGGATTTTTACTACTTAAAGGCAATCTAGCATCTAAAAGCTCAATAACAATGTCAACAAGAGAAATATTTTCCTGCATCATTCTTCTCGTTTTGGTCATATGACCAGGATACCACTGTATATTCATATTAATCTCCTTTCTTATTCTATATATGAAAACACCCCTGACTAAAACAGTCAGGGGAATTAAGGTAAATCAAATTACTTTGTTCTTCTTGTAATATCTTCCTTAACCTTAGCAGCCTTACCAACTCTGTCTCTTAAGTAGTTAAGCTTAGCTCTTCTAACGATACCATATCTAACAACTTCGATACGGTCAATTCTTGGTGAATGTAATGGCCAAGTCTTTTCAACACCTACACCATAAGATACTCTTCTTACAGTAAATGTTTCTCTTGAGCTACCACCCTGTCTCTTAAGAACAACACCCTCGAACATCTGGATTCTTTCCTTAGAACCCTCAACAATCTTAGCGTATACCTTTACAGTATCACCAACCTTAAATTCAGGGATGTCAGTCTTTAACTGGCTGTTTTCAATTTCTCTAATTACTTCGTAATTCATAAGGCTTTTACCTTCCTTTCGTCATAAATGTTCTTGATGCAAATTTAATCCACCCTTTGGACGCACCAGCGGACCATTCGTTTTCACTACCAATTCACTATTATATCATAGCAAAATATTAAATGCAAGCATTTTTTCAACAATTTACTGCTGATTTTTAAGCCTATCTATTAGCTTATTAAAATACTCTGGCAACTCAGTTTCAAACTCCATATATTCACCAGTTCTAGGGTGAACAAAGCCTAAAACCTTTGCGTGCAACACCTGACCTTGAAGATTAAATACCTGCTTTTTAGGTCCATAAACTGGGTCGCCTAAAAGAGGGTGTCCAATATGTGCCATATGAACTCTTATTTGATGAGTTCTGCCTGTTTCTAACTTAAGCTCTACAAGAGTAAACTTACCCATTCTTTCAAGAACTTTATAATGAGTAACTGCATTTCTGCCACCAGTTCTCAATACTGCCATTTTCTTTCGGTCATTTTGTGACCTTCCAATGAGAGTGTTTACTGTGCCACTATCTTCATCAAATCCATTGTAAACTATGGCATTATAAATTCTATTCATAGAATGTTCTGCAAGCTGTTCACTTAAACCTTTGTGTGCTAAGTCAGACTTAGCAATAACAAGAACACCACTTGTGTCCTTATCAATTCTGTGAACAATACCAGGTCTTAATACTCCATTTATTCCTGATAAATTATCTCCACAATGATACATAAGAGCATTTACAAGAGTACCTGTATAATGTCCTGGTGCTGGATGTACAACCATATCCTGTGGCTTATTTACAACTATTAAATCATCATCTTCATAAAGTATATCAAGAGGAATATTCTCTGCCTCAATATTTATACCCTCTGGTTCAGGCATTTCAACTTCAATGGTATCTCCCTGTCTAAGCTTATAATTTTTATTAACAGCTTTTCCGTTTACAGTAATATTGCCTTTTTCTATTAATTTTTGCAATGCTGAACGAGATATATCTTCAAGTTCATCATTTAGATAATGGTCTATTCTTTTGTTAATATCTTCAATTTCAACAGAATAAATATCCATTACTGCTCCTCCTTATTTTTATCAAAAAACATTATACCTACCACAAGAAGAAATGCACCTACGCAAACGCAAATATCTGCAAAATTGAAAACAGGAAAATCATAGCCAAAAATATTAAAGTTAAGCATATCTACAACAAAACCTCTAAATATTCTGTCAATAGCATTGCCAACAGCACCTGCACAAATAAGCACAATAGATATTCTCACAATAAATAAACGATTTTGTTGTGCCAATTTAGAATAATATATAGCTAAGCCAACACAAACTATAACTGTAAGCAACACAAAAAGCCATTTGCCACCCTCTAACATACCAAAAGCAGCTCCTCTGTTTTCAACATAAGTTAAGCTAAAAAAATTATTTATAATATCTATGTTGCTAATTGGCTTTAATCCTATAAGTGTAATGTACTTAATTCCTTGGTCTATACCTACAAGTATGGCAAAAAACAATAAAGGTAGTATAATCATTTTATCCTCCAGTGTTAAATAAATTGTAAATCGTTAAATAACCCCTCAGTCAGCTAAAGCTGACAGCTCCCCTACAAGTGGAGCTAAATTATTTACTGTCCATTATAGGGAAGAATGACAGAAAGGTTTCCAATTATAAATATTTATTATTCTATAAACATTTACTTACTCGTAATTGCTCATAATGGCGAACAATGTTCGCCCCTACAAATATAATGTTTCGTAAATACCCTTCTACCAGCAAATCCATAGCTCTCTTACAGGTGGAGCTAAATCATTTACCTTCCCTTATAGGGAAGGTGGCAACCAATGGTTGACGGAAGGCTTCTAATTAAAATATTTATTATTCTATAAACATTTACTTATTCGTAATTGCTCATAATGGCGAACAATGTTCGCCCCTACAAATATAATGTTTCGTAAGTACCCTTCTGCCAGCAAGTCCATAGCTTCCTTACAGGTGGAGCTAAATCATTTACCTTCCCTTATAGGGAAGGTGGCAACCAAAGGTTGACGGAAGGGTTCTAATTAAAATATTTATTATTCTATAAACATTTACTTATTCGTAATTACTCTTAAAGGCGAACACTGTTCGTTCTTACAAATATAATGTTTTTTAAGTACCCCTTGCAAATCAATCCATAGCTCCACTCTTAGGGTAGCTGTCACCCAGTGACTGAGGGGTTTCCATTACGAACTACAATTTACTCAATTATATATTCCAAAGCACTCTCTATTTCATCACTACTAGCAGACTTATCCACATAAGCCTTACCAATTTCATTAAGAGCAACAATATTAATAACACCATTATGTGTCTTTTTATCGTTAAACATCTGCTTATGAACTTCCTTAACACTATAGTCCTTAACTCTCACAGGAAGCTCAAAGAACTTCAAAAGTTCCTCACATCTATTAATTTCTGACTTATTAATCAAACCTCTTTCAGCAGAAAAATAAAGTCCAGAAAGCATACCAACAGCAACACACTCACCGTGAAGCATAGTAAAATCAGAAAGAGTTTCAACAGCGTGACCAAAAGTATGACCAAAATTAAGAATAGCTCTTAAACCCATTTCCTTTTCATCTTGACTAACAACATCTGCCTTAGCCTTGCAAGAGAAGTAAATAACATCATTAATAGCTTGAGAATCAAGAGCCTTAATTGAAGACTTATTATCCTCAAAATACTTAAGAAAATCCTTATCTATAATATAACCATACTTAAGAGCTTCAGCAAGACCAGCAGCAACCTCTCTATAAGGTAAAGTATTTAATGTATCAGTATTTATGTAAACAAATTCTGGCTGATAAAAAGCACCAACCATATTTTTGTTACCCATAAAGTCAACACCAGTTTTACCGCCAACACTACTATCAACCTGTGACAAAAGTGTTGTAGGCATTTGAACAAAAGGAATACCTCTCATATATGTTGCAGCAGCAAAGCCACACATATCACCAACAACGCCACCACCTAAGGCAACTAAAACAGACTTTCTATCTAAATGATTGTCAATAAAGAATTTGTAAAAATCCATAATAGTTTCAAGATTTTTACTATTTTCTCCAGCCTTAAATGAGTAATAGCACACCTTATCAAAATGACCTTCCATTATTGAAGTCACTTTTTTAATATACAAAGGTTCAACATTTGTATCAGTAATAATACAAACTCGTCTGCCAGTTAAACCAGCTTTGTCAAAAGCATCAATAAGACTATCATAATTATTATCTATGTAAATAGGATATACAGTTTTGCCTGTATCTACACTTAAAATCTTCATATCCATACTCCCATTACTTGGACTCAACTTCAAAATCCTCTGTTGTTTCATCAAGAACATTTATTTGAGTTTCAAGCATATTTCTAATTAATTTCTTTATTTTAACATATTCAGCCTTAGCACTAGCAACCTGTGACTTAATTTCAGCAAGCTCTCCATTGCCCTCACTAAGCATAGCCTGTGCCTGATTTTGTGCATCAGTTAAAATATTTTTAGCTCTTTCTTCAGCACTTTTAATAAGCTGTTCAGAGCGAGTAGTTGCATTCTTAACAGTTTCATCTGCTGTTTTTTCTGCTCTAACTATAGAGCTTTTTATTGTATCTTCAAGGTCCTTATAATGTTTAATAACCTCTTCACGAGCATCAAGTTTATCTTGAAGTTTGGCATTATCCTTATATATTCTTTCAAACTCCATAATTACTTTATCTAAGAACAAGTCAACCTCTTCAGCAGAGTATCCTTTAAAAGGGGTTTTCTTAAATTCAACAGTTTCAATGTCCATAGGTGTTAATGCAGCCATAGCAGGACCTCCTTTTATTTTGTATTTTATTTAAAGACAGATATATTTATTAAAATCCTATCTTTTTTTGTCGTTCCCATAACCTCATTTATCTTAACTCTGCCAACACCTCTAAGAGTAATAACATCGTTTTCATTTACACTATGGGAAACCGAAGTCACTTTTTTCCAATTAATGTAGGCTTTTTCGCCCTTAATCAAATCAGCAACTTTTCCTCTTGATAAATTTAAAGCACCACTTAAGAGAGCATCAATTCTTAAACTAGCTACAGTAAGTCTTTTTTCAACAGCCTCTTTTAATTTTGGTGTAAAGCTATCTAAAATTTTAACTTTTACCTTTGTGTGACCAACTCTTTCAAGATTGACTAATATGTAATCAGCAATATCACTATCCACAAAGGCTATAGCACGACTATCTTCTATTACAATGTCGCCAGTTTTTTCTCTTGTAATACCTAAACCCAATATTGAACCTAAAAAATCTCTATGAGTCAATGCCTTACTAAATGTAGCATTATAGCTAATTTCAATAGGTACAATAGGAAATTGTGAAAAATCACACTCAGTAAATTCAGGGAAAAAACCAAGTTTTAATCTTTCACAATCATCATAACCACCATAAGCCACAATTTTACATTCATTGTTTAAAAGCATATCCCTGATAGAATATGCTTTATAAGGGTCCATAAATATTGTAAACTCCGGTGTAAAAGTTTTAAGTGAAAGTTGAAGCTTATCCATAGCCTTAGCTACAACAAGCCTTTCATCACTATCACTTATGTTTTTTAAAATATCTTTTCTATTCATAATTAAAAAATACTTATTATAATTCTTATAAGAATTCTGTACACAAAATCTATTAAAAAATATGCAATAACAGGAGAAAAATCAATCATCATTCCTCCACCTAAAGGTGACTTTGCTATAAGTCGTCTAATAGGTCCTAAAATAGGTTCAGTCAAAGCAACAACTATTCTTACAAAAAAGTTATCTCTACCTATAGGCAACCAAGAAAGGATACATCTAATAAGAATAGCAAAAGCTAATACTTGATAAAAAATACCTAAGGCAGTAACTAAAATACTAGCAATAGTCATACATAATCTCCTTAATAGTTATTAATAACGCTTATGAAAAACAGACTTTGGAAGTTTAATACCACTTGCAGCAAGTTCTTCCTTAAACTCGCCAGTAACATCAACATCATAAGGTCCAATAATATAAATTCTGCCAGAAACAGGATTGAGAGAACCCTTTAAGGCATAACAAGCACCACTTAAGAAATCTGTTATTCTCTGTGCCATTTCCTTTTCAAGACCTTCAAGATTTACAATAACAGTCTTGTTGTTTCTAAGTTCACGAGTAACTTCACAAGCTGCATCAATTGTCTGTGGACTAACAACAACAACGCTCATTTTAACCTTTGCATTAATATCAATTACATTGCTGTTTCTGCTTGATGAAAAACTTCTAAAAGAGCTACTGCTTCTTTCTTCTTCCTCTTCCTCAACATCATCATTGGCACTTGACCTTCTAAAATTCTTCATAAAGTCAAATTTTGGCTTAGAGCTTCTGGTTTCCTGATACTCTTCATCATAACCATCTTCATCATAATCATCATATTCTTCATCATAATCATCTGGAGTACCCATCACCATTGTCTTTAACTTTTCCCATAATTCAGCCATTTTATTTTATCCTCCTAAAATTTCTTATACTTCCGTTTTATTTTGAGTAATCTCTTGCACCAAAAAGACCTGTACCAATTCTAACAATATTAGCACCTTCTTCAACAGCAATTTCATAATCGTTTGTCATACCCATAGATAAATATTGCATATCTATATTATTATAGTTTTTCTCCTTAATGTCAACAAATAATTTTTTCATTTGCTTAAAATATTCTCTGTTGTCCTCAGGATTTTCAACAAAAGGAGCTACTGTCATAAGTCCCTTAACTCTTATATTATCAAGTTTACTTATTTCTACAGCCAATTCTTCTGCTTCACTAAGAGGTACGCCACTCTTTGCTTCTTCACCAGCAATGTTTATTTCCACAAGAACATCCATTGTAATATCTTTAGCCTTAGCTCTCTTGCTAATTTCTTCAGCAAGTTTAAGACTATCAACAGAATGAATAAGGCAAACCTTGTCAATAATGTACTTTACTTTATTAGTTTGTAAATGACCAATTTGATGCCATCTAACATTTTCAATTTCAAAGTATTTCCAATTAATCTCTTGTGGTTTATTTTCACCTAAGTCAACAAGACCTAAATCAACAGCCTCTTTTATTCTAGGTACATCAATTGTTTTGCTTACAGCAAGGAGAAGTACATCTTCTCTTTTTCTGCCACTTTTTTCAGCAGCAATTGTAATTTTTTCATTAATCAAATCCAAATTTTCTTTAATACTCATTTATATTACCTCTATTCATAGACCATTTCCTCTTTTTTAACATTGCTAGGGTCGGTCATAATTCTATCATAAACATAAATATTTGTGTTATAGCTTGGATCTAGAATTGTATGTGTTGTATTTGATACAGCATTTTTAAGGTCAATAGTTCTGAATTCAGCTATACCTGTGTTAACAACATAAATACCCTTTGTGTTAAGTACATCAGCAATTACAAATGTATCTGTACTATCTGGAGCTTTTATTGAATCTCCAACATTAAGCACACCCATTTGAACTGGTGTATAACAATACTTTTCATCATCAGGGTCATTTCCAGAAATACTTACTGCTACCTTTTTAGTATTGCCATTTTCTACCTTAGTTACATTACCATCAGTATCAACATAAGCTGTTGGAATTTTCATAAGTGTTTCTTCAACAATAGCATCATTTGGTATCTTGAAACCTCTTTCTGAATTTTCAGTTTCAACAGTAATATTTCTAACATTAATAAAATCTGCCATATCTCTTGTTATTTTAAATATAACAAACTCTTCATTATTATCAACATTTGCTACAAGTTCTTGAATATAAGCATCAAGTTTATGTTGATTTCCGTCATCATCTTTAAGGTATATAGAGTGAGTTTCACCCTTTTCCCAATTTTCAATATATGACTTATCAATATAAGTAGCAACATACCAAGTGTTAGATGTAACAAGTTTAAATGCTGGTGAATTAGCCTTAGCACTACTTTTGAAACTGCTTTCTGACTTAACAGAATCAGCAATTTGACTCTTAGTAATTGATGACATATTATCAGGAGTAATTTCTGACTCCATACCATCAATATAATAAGAAACAACACCACTTTCATCAGCAGTAATATTGCTAATATTTTCATTTAACTTGCTTTCCTGTTCTTTCTTTTGAGCCACAAGGTCTTTCAACTCACCACTATTTTCGCTAAGAAGATATTGATTTCTAGTATCAAGTTCCTTTTGAACAGTATTTTCAAGCTCATAAATATTGCCTAATTTTAAGTAAGCATAATCAAGAGCATTTTCATCAATTAAATCCTTGATTTGTGAATTATACTTTTTAATATCATCAGAGTAAACAGAAATATCTTTTCGCTCTGACTGTATTTTCATTATCTGTTCATTAATATCATCAAGGCTTTTCTGCATTTGAGCAACAACAGCCTCATCTTTAATGCTACATACTACAGTACCCTTTTTAACCTTTTCATTATCAGCAACATTATAGGATATAACGCCAGCTTTGTCTGTATTATACACCTTTTCACTTCTTATTATAATTGCATTAGCAGACTTAGGTGTATCAATTGTACCATAAGATAAAACATCATAGCTTACAATTTTTTTTGTAAGGAAATTAACAGATGAACCAATTATATAAATAAAACATAATATAATAAAAAATATAAATATCGGAAGTGCTACACTATTTCTTCTAGCTGAAACAGTCTTGTTGTTGACTATTCTAGTACCGCTATTTCGGCTACCTTTAATAGATGACATTACGCCACCAAAAGCTCCCCCTACTGTACCAACAAGTCCACCACTTCTTTTAACTGTACTTTTTTTATGTTCAACTTTTCTATTTTGATTGTTCAAATTGCTATATCCACTTTTAGTGTGTTCATTAACATTATGTGTAGACCTATAATTTGAATTATAGCCTTGATTTCTACTAGAATAACTATTAGTAGAATACATATCTCTAAATGAACTTCCATAGCTTTGATTTCTATTATTACTTCTATTGTTTCCGTATCTACTTTCCCTTGAACTACCGCCTAAGTCACTATAAGGACTTTTATAGGTATATGTAGGGAAACCATAATCATTATTACTGTAGCTTTGATTTCTCTTAGGCAGGTCTGGCAGTGGTTTTCTAGTGCTTTGATATGAACTGTAACCTCTGTCATTATTGTGCTTAGTATTTGTTGAATATCTTGTGTTAAAAGAATTTACAGTATTTCTTGTATTTTTAGTATTCGCTGTATTTCTATTGTTTTTTGTATTCTTTTTATTTTTAGAACTTTTTTTGTTACCAAACACAATTACGCCTCCTTTTTTATTTTATCTGTTCTTATTAGTTTAATCACTGCATAAAATAACACATATCAAACAGCATTAAAATATGGAAATTTGGTGATTAATATAAAAAAGAACATACATATTTACATTATAACAATTTTTATTGTATTTTTCAATCTAATAATAATAATCTTTCCAAAAGAAATTATGAATTCTGTAAAAAATGGACTACTTTTGTGGTTTAACTTTGTTTTGCCAGCTTTATTGCCTTTTATGATAACTATAAATTTATTAAAAGCTACACCTTTTCCCCTATTTTTATCCAAAATACTAAGTCCTATTACAAACAAGCTATTTGGATTAAGTAGCTTTGGCATATTTTCACTTGTTAGTGGTATGATTTCAGGCTATCCAATAGGAGCTAAAATTATAAGCGAATTATACACTGAAAAAAAGCTATGTAAAAATGAAGCCCAATACTTACTATCATTTGCCAACAATTCAGGTCCATTATTTATAGTTGGCACTGTTGGCACAGGCTTGTTAGGAAATAAAAGCACAGGCTATTTTCTGTTATTAATTCATTATATTTCAGCAATAATTATCGGAATAATACAGCCTAAACAAAAAACAATAATAACCAAACTAAATAACAGCTTAAAATTTAATTTAGGCAAGGAGTTAAAAAGTAGCATTTATAACAGCTTAGAAGCTATTGTACTTGTTGGTGGATATATTATTTTCTTTTCAATGCTTTGCACAATATTAGAAAGCATTTTAGAAAAATATAACATAAATTTATACATAAAAGCACTAATATACGGCATACTTGAAATAACTAACGGCTGTAAAGAATTGACACAAACAAATCGCCTTTCATTAAGCCTAATTAGTGGAATAGTTGCCTTTGGTGGATTATCCATACATTCACAAAGTATTGGCTATATATCATCAACAGATTTATCAACAATCAAATACATATTATCTAAAATATTGCAAGGTATTTTAGCCTTTTTAATCTGTTTTTTTATGTATCCACTATACGCACAATAAGGGTGTCGATAGAAAACGGAGTAGACCGTATCGACACCCTTTAAAAAATGTACTAATATTTAATTATTTGAGTCATCATTATACATAAGGGCTGGTTGCTGCTTAACAAGCTCTCTTAATGCTTCTCTTTCGCTAAAGATTGCATCGCCTTCCTTAGTAAGGAAGTCAAGAACAGTACCAGTTCTCTTGCTAAAGTTTTCTAACACAGCCTTAATCTGGTTTTCAGTATTACCAAGCATCTGGTCAGCATAATCAATAGCACCTAAACGCATATCTTCTGCCTTAGTTCTTGCATCATTTATAATAGCCTCAGCTTCTTCCTGAGCTCTCTTTGTTATTTCGTGTTCCATAGTCATCTTTTCAGCAGTTTCATTAGCCGCATTAATAATACCTTGTGCACTAGCGTGAGCATTATCAATAATAGTTTCACTATTATGAACTATTCTCTGTGCTTGCTTAATCTCCTGAGGAAGAGCAAGACGAATACCGTCAATGATTTCAAATATTTCTTCCTTAGACACCTTTACATTTGATGATAAAGGAGCCTGCTTAGCTTTTTCTATTATATCCTCAAGATTTTCCAACAATGTATAAACAGATGATTCCATTTCTATTCCTCCCAATGTATATTATTTATTTAACTTCTTACTTATTTCTTCTTTTATTATTTTAGGAACCATATTATCAATGTTTCCTCCAAATGCTGCTATTTCCTTAACTTGACTCGAACTAAAGAAAAGATATTGAGTATCAGCTGATATAAACAGTGTTTCAATTTCATTAGCAAGGGAACGATTAGTAAGTGCCATCTGAAATTCATAAGAAAAATCAGTAACGCCTCTTAAACCTCTTACTACAATATTAGAGCCGACACTCCTTACAAAATCCACAAGAAGTCCAGAAAAAGAATGAACTTCAACATTAGGAAAGTCTTTTAAAATAGCCTTAAGATGCTCAACCCTTTCCTCAACAGTAAACATAGGTGTCTTTGATGGATTTTCAAGAACAGCAACAATAAGCTTGTCACAGAGCTTAGATGCTCTTGTGATTATATCCAAATGACCATTAGTGGTTGGGTCAAAACTTCCGGGATATACGGCAATATGCATTTCAAGTCCTCCAGTTACTCATTTGTATTATAACACAAAAAAGTCATTTTAGTTATTTTATAGTCCTTAATCCTGAAAACTTCAAGACCATCGACTTGTGGTATACTATCTTCTTGTGACTGTTCAGCTATAATATAGCCTTCATCAGCCAGTATACCAGCCTTAGCAATGTATGTAAGGGTGCTTTCTACAAAGCCTTTATTGTAAGGCGGGTCCATAAATATAATATCAAACTTTTCATTAAGGCTTTTAAGTTTAGAAACTGCTGTAGACACATCACAGTTTAAAACCTGTGCTTTATCATCAAGACGAGTTGCTTTGAGATTATCATTAATAACTGACACACTTTTTCTATCTTTATCTACAAAGACAGCCTTGTCAGCACCTCTTGATAAAGCTTCAATACCCATTGCTCCACTGCCACTAAACAAATCTAAAAATTTGCACTGATACAAATCCCCAGCAATAATATTAAAAAGAGATTCTTTTATTCTGTCTGTTGTTGGACGAGTTGTAAGCCCTTCTGGAGCTTTCAATTTATGTCCTCTGGCAGAACCGGAAATTACTCTCATTTCTATTCCTCCACCTTTACATATATTTTTATTATACAAAAAAAAAGCAATTAAGTAAACAGTTTATTTTATTATAAGCAAATTTTTTTTATTTTTGTAATAAATATATCAAAAATTTTAGCTTTAAGTCGTGAATTTTCAACAGATTTTAGTTCTTTATCCTTTTTATAAAGGGATATAGCTGTTTGTTGCACCTCTTTTAATATATCAACATCTTTGTAAAGATTAGCAATCTTCATTTCAGGCAAGCCGTGCTGTCTAGTACCAAAAAAGTCACCTGGACCTCTTAATGTCAAATCTTTTTCTGATATAACAAAGCCATCATTTGTCTGACACATTATCTTAAGTCTTTCCTTTGCCACCTTGCTTTTTGCATCACTTACTAAAACACAGTAACTTTTTTCACTACCTCTACCTACTCTACCTCTAAGCTGATGGAGAGCAGATAAACCAAATCTATCAGCATTTTCTATAATCATAAGAGAAGCATTAGGCACATTAATACCTACTTCAATAACAGTGGTAGACACTAAAACATCAATATTTCCCTTAGCAAATTCTTCCATAACTGTTTGTTTTTCAGCATTTTTCATTTTGCCGTGTACACAGCTAACTCTTAACTCTGGCAAAATATTTCTGTCTAAATCATCTGTATAGCTTAAAACAGCTCTAAGCTCCATTTTGTCGTTTTCTTCAATCATTGGACAAATAATATAAACCTGTCTGCCCTTTGCAACCTCTTTTTTAATAAAAGCATAAAGTCTTTGATAATAGCTGTGGTCAACAGCAAAAGTATCAACCTTTTTTCTGCCTGGTGGCAATTTATCAATAATAGAAATATCCAAATCACCATACAGTATAAGAGCAAGAGTTCTAGGTATTGGTGTAGCAGTCATAACAAGAATATGAGGCTCATTACCTTTTTCAGATAACATTTCTCTTTGTCTAACACCAAATCTATGCTGTTCATCTGTAATAACTAGACCTAAATTATTATATTTAACTTTTTCTTGTATAAGGGCGTGTGTACCAATTATCATTTTAGCATAACCTGTTGCAATGTTGTCATAAGCCCTATCTTTTTCTTTTTTCTTTAAACCACTTGTAAGAAGCTCACACTTAATACCTAAAGGCTCAAGAGTATCACAAAAGCTCTTATAATGCTGATTGGCTAAAACATCAGTTGGTGCCATAAGTACAGCTTGATAACCGTTTTTAATAGCAATATAAGCACTAATCATTGCAACAGCAGTCTTACCAGAACCAACATCACCCTGAATAAGTCTATTCATTACAAAACCAGTTGTAAAGTCATTTTTTATTTCATTTAAAACCTTTTCTTGAGCATCAGTAAGGCTAAAACCTAAAGCATTTCTTATTTCACTATCATCAAAATCATTAATAACAACAGATGTTTTTTTATCACAAACATTTCCCTTTAACTCTAAAAGGTGCATTTGAAGAAATAACAATTCATCAAAAACAAGTCTTCTTCTTGCCTTAAAGAATGCTTTATCATTTTCAGGAAAATGTATATTTCTTACTGCAAACTCTCTTGAACACAAATTATGCTCTCTTATTATGCTTTCAGGCATATATTCATCAAGACTGCCATCTACAGTATCCATAGCATCTTTAATACAGCCTCTTATAACCTTTTGTGACATTTTCTTAGGCACAGTATAAACTGGCACTATTCTACCTGTATTTAAACTATCAGCATTTACAAGCTCATAATCTGGCGACTCCATTTGTATTCTGCCAAACTTCTGAATAACCTTACCAGTAAAAGTATATTCTTTGCCAACTATTAATTGATTTTTCACATAAGGTTGATTAAACCAAACACATTCAATTGAACCAGTGCCATCAGCTATTCTTACACCAACAATAGTGATTGTTCTTACTCTCCTAGCCTCAGGTGATGTCAAAACCCTTCCCCTTATAGTATTGACACTACCAATTTCAATTTCATTAATAGGCACAAAGCGACTTCTGTCCTCATAATCTCTAGGATAATACTCAATTAAGTCCTCAACTGTTTCTATACCCAATTTATTAAGTTGTTCTGCTCTTGTTTTTCCTATATTCTTAACAACATCAATACTATCACTAGGATTCATACTATCACCTACACAAAAATAATAAAAACTAATGTTTAGAGTATACACTATTTTGCTATTTTTAGCAAGATTTTTAGCTCTCTTGAATAAAATTTCAAAAATATAAAAATTTTTCTTGCATTTCTATTAAATATCTGATAGAATAAGTAACGATGAGTAATTGACTAAGGAGGTGTAATCAATGGCAAAGTGTGAAATTTGTGAGAAGACAAGACAGACTGGTCACAGAATTAGTATTAATCGTAGCCAGGTTTCAAGAAGAGCTAACAAGACTTGGAAGTCTAACATCAAGAAGATTAAGATTGTTGAAGAAAACGGTAATGTTAAGTCTATTAACATTTGTACAAGATGTTTAAGAACTGGTATGCATAAGGGTACAATTACTCGTGCTATCTAATTTTCAAAAATAATCTTATAATATTTTAATATAAAAAAACTCTCGGTGTAACGAGAGTTTTTTTATTGCTTTTTTATATTAACTCAGGAAAGAAAGCAGCAAACACTATAACAGCAACTACTGCTGTCATTAAAACAGCTATAAAAAATAAAGCTATTCTTTTTTTCTTTGATAAATGCTGAAAGAAAATATCATCAATTACAACTTCCTTATCCTCTTTTTCTTCCTCTGTAGAATTTTCAACTACTTCTTCAACATCATTTTCTACTACTGGCTCATTAGTTGCTACACTTTGGTCAAAATTAGTTTCTTGTTCTTCATCTATTATAATTTCGTCTTCTGCAACTAATTTACCACAATATTTGCAATATCTTGAATTATTTGATATTTCATTTCCACAGTGCATACAATACATAAATACCACTCCCATCTTGCAATGTTTACTACATTTTATCACTTATATTAAAGTATGTAAAGTTTAATAATTATTAAGAATTATTACTTATTTTTTAATAATTGCAAAAACTTAAAGCGTCGCAGACTTTTATCCGCAGGTTTGCAACCCCGAAGAATACGGGGCTTGCTTTGCATAGCAAAGTTGCTTGATAGAATTTACTTCCACCGAGGCTGGTCGTAAAACTTTGTTTTACTGCTCGCCTATGCAACCTAAGGACAGCGACTTAATTTTACAGCAAAAATTGCTGTAAAATTAACACGGCTGGTCGCTTCATAGGTGGGTACATAGTACCCTTACTGCAAGAAATGCGTGGATTTCTTGCAAGGCTGTCGACTTTATCGAAAGCCAGAAAGGTGTAGTAATGCCACACCTTTCATTCTTACTAATAATTATAATCTTTTTTAAGTTTCTTTAAATAATATATAGATACCACTATTCCTAAAACTTCTGCACAAGGCACAGCTAACCAACCTCCAACAGCTCCAACAATAGCTGGAAGTACTAATATTGTGCCAGCAAGGAAAAGAAATGTCCTTGCAAAGGATATAATAGCAGACACCTTGCCATTTGATAATACAGTAAACCACGCCGATGCAAATATATTCATTCCCATAAATAATAAAGCAAAGGCATATCTTCTAAAACCATATAAAGAAATATAATAAACATTATTTTTATACGGTGTAAATATCATTAGTATATCACTAATTACAATATGAGAAAACACAAAGCCTAAAAATCCAAAAGCAACTACAATAATTAAACTACTTTTAAATATTTTCTTTAATTGAGCAATATTTTTTTGACCGTATTTAAAACTAACAATTGGAGCAATACCCTTAGAATATCCAAAAAATATAGCTGTAAATACAAATTCAAGGTATAACACAATTGTAATAGCTGCTACACCATCTTCTCCATAGTATTTAAGGAAAATATAGTTAAAAAGAAAAGTTGTTACAGCATTTGCCAAATTTGTTACCATTTCAGATGAACCATTTGCACAAGTACGAATTAAAAGTTTTTCTTCAGATTTCGGCTTAACAAAATATAAATGTTTTTTCCTAAAAAATCCAAAATAAATTAAACCTACTACAGCAGAAAGAGAGTAGCCTATACCTGTAGCAATCATTATACCTATTGCCATAATTACGCTTGCAGCCGGATAAACCATATTGACAGCAGACAAGGCAGTAGTACCAACAAATCTTGATACAAAAGCACCATCAACAATAGTATATAATGACAAAAATATCATCATTATCATATTAGGCAAAGCAAAAGCAAATAAAGACAAAAGGGAATAGTTTTTTCCAAGTGGGTTATTCATTTTCCACCTCATTTTTAAGTGCCTCACAAAATGCCGTATTTGATTTTACAAGTTGTAGGCACATATCTTCTCCTATTTTTTTCATAGCATTAATTTCAACCTTATGAACTTTATCCATAATATCCTCTAAATATTTTTTACCTTTTATCGTAAATATAATTATTTTTTCTTTTTTATTTTGCTCCTCTGTTTTCAAAATAACATATTCATTTTTAATAAATTCAAGCAATATGCTATGTACAGTAGATTTTGGCAATTGTAAAATATCGCTAATTTGTTTTTGAGTGCATTTTTCATATTCTTCCATAACATATAACACCATTAATCCGTTATAGCTTAGTCCACACTTTTTAGCTAAAGCACCATAAACTGAAACTATGCCGTCAACTGCATAATTCACCATACGAATTTGCTCTTTAATCTTCTCATTCATATAATAACCTCCAAATAGTACATTTTCGTACCATTTCATTATAGTGCGAGTTCGTACTATTTTCAATATACACATTATAGTTTTTAAAAGTAATATTGAATTTTAATAAAAAAAGTGAGATACTATACATATAAATAACTAAAGAGGTACATTATGGATAAAAAATATAATATTAATGACTTAAGAAATGTAATGAAAAAGCTATTAGGTGAAAATGGTTGCCCTTGGGATAAGGCTCAAACTCACCAAAGTTTAAAAAAATACTTTATTGAAGAAACTTACGAAGTAATTGACGCAATTAATAACAATGATAAAGACAATTTATGTGAAGAATTAGGAGATGTATTATTTCAAGTAATTTTTCATAGCCAATTAGCTGAAAATGAAAATTTATTTTTATTTGACGATGTTGTAGATGGTATTACAAGAAAAATGATAAATAGACACCCACATATTTTTTCAGACAAAAAAAATTCATCTATATCTGATATAAATTTAAAATGGGATAGCATAAAACAGCAGGAAAAAGGATATAAAAGTAATATGGAAATAATTAAAAGTGTTCCCAAATCTTTACCTGCACTAATGAGAAGTGAAAAAACAATATCAAAAGCACAGAAAACAAAACTAGATGACCTAAATTTAAAAGAATTAATAACAGAAAATAACAAATTGTCATTAGCTCTTGAAAACATAAATTCATTGGATAATATGGAAAAAATGACATTTATTGGTAAATTTATATTAAATTTATCAAAAATTTCATATTTTTTACAAATAAATGCTGAATTTTCCTTGACAAATGCGTTAGAAATGTATATAAATAATCTTGAGAACATTGAAAAGGCTAATGTAACCGCTGGAGGAATTGATGAGGATACAAGTTCCGAGGAGACATTTGCAGATTAAAATATAAGGAGGATTTTTTCAATGAACAAATCAGAATTAGCAACAAAGATGGCTGAAAAGGCAGGTTTAAAGAAGGCAGATGCTGAAAAGGCTTTAAAGGCTTTCATTGACACTGTAACTGAAGAGTTAGTAAACGGTGGCGATGTTAGATTAGTTGGTTTTGGTACATTTGATGTTAAGGAAAGAGAAGCTCGTACAGGTGTAAACCCAAGAACTGGCGAAAAGATGGAAATCGCTGCTTCTAAGGCTCCTAGATTTAAGGTTGGTAAGGCTTTTAAGGATGCTGTTAACCAGTAATTAATTGCTTAATTTATTAATAAAAAGGTGTGGCATATTCCACACCTTTTTATATTTTGGAGGTATATATGAGATTAGATAAATATTTAAAGGTTAGTAGAATAATAAAAAGAAGAACTGTAGCCAATGATGCTTGTGATGCCGGCAGAGTAATGGTAAATGGCAAAGTTGCTAAGGCAGGTCTTGACATTAAAGTTGGAGATATTATTGAAATTACATTTGGCACAAACAAATCTAAGTACGAAGTATTATCAACTCAAGAAGTTGTTAGAAAAGAAAATGCACAAGAAATGTATAAATCACTTTAATCAAACATATAATTAGCTTAAAGTGACAAGTCAGGAGGTCATAATTACGGAAAACACTAATCATTCCATTACCCTTGACAACAGAGAAAAATTTAATGCCTCTGGCATTACAGATATACTAAGTTTTGATGAAGAAGCAATAGTTGCCCAGACTAATGACGGAATACTCATAATAAGAGGCAGTAACCTTCACATATCAAGCCTTAACCTTGATAAAGGAGTGTTGACTGCTGATGGCAATGTATCTGGAATAAATTATGACAACGAATCAGCCTCTAAAGGCGGATTGTTAAGCAGATTGTTTAGATGATACTTTCATTTACATACCAATGTAAGCTATTTATGCTAACAATAGCTCTGGGACTATTTTACGCATTTTTATACCATATTTTTTACATACTTTCAAAGACAACTAAACTTAACAAAATAATAAAAGGCATAATAGACATTATTTACTGGTCAGTATATGCTGTTATATTATTTCTTGTTATGCTTAAATTTAACAGCGGAGAGGTAAGACCCTTCGCTGTTTTAGGCTCAACTTTAGGTATGATTATTTACTACACAGCCATAAAAAATCCAATGGACACAATAATATTTTATATTTTTAAATACATTAAGAAAATATTATTGTTACTATTAACTATAATTTCCACTCCATTTAAGCTGGTTTTATATCCATTTTTTAAAATTTATAACTCTATTGCATTTTTTTTGAAAAAACACTTGAAAAAATATGTAAAATATGAGAAAATTAATTTGAATACAAATGCAAAGAAATTTATGGGAGTGACTGGCTTGACTGCTGCATTTAAAAAGAGAAAAAGAAAATTTAATATTTTGTGGGCATTTGTTATGATAATAACAATATGTATATTTGCTGTTGCCCTTTGCTATCAATATGTAGCACATCTTCAACTAGATACAGCCAAACAAGAAATTGATGTACAAATAGCTGAAGCTAAAGCTGAAAGTGCAGCCCTTACAAAACAGTATGAAAATCAGGATAGTCCTGAATTTGTAGAAAAGGTAGCTCGTGAAAAACTTAATATGGTTTACCCTTCTGAACTTGTTTATATTAATTCTAATTCAGAAGAAGGCAAAAAGCTCCTTAATTCTATAAGACGAGCAAATTCAAAAACAACTGATGACTCTAACAATGATTCATCATCAAGCAACAGAGTTGAATAATCAAATATTTTAACCAAAGCAACTATTGTTATAGTTGCTTTTTTTATTTATTTTTGTTATAATTGTGATATGTGACAAAATATTTTTTGAAACAATTAACTATAATTAAATTTTAATGAGGTGAAATTTATGGCATTTGGTATGAGAGCACACGATTTAGGTGGAAAGCAAACATTCGACCAGCTTATTGATAAGCTTACAGAACATAAAATTGACACTATTCAGCTTGCATTTAAAAAGTCAATTATGGATATTGACTTTACAACTGGTCATTACAACCCAGGTTTAGGCCGTTTTATTAGCAAAAGACTTGCTGATAACAACATTCATGTAGCTGTTTTAGGTTGCTATATTAATCCAACTAACCCTGACGAAGCAAAGAGAAAGGCTGAAGTTGCAAGATTTATTGAACATTTAAAGTATGCAAAGGCTATTGGTGCTGATATGGTTGGTACTGAAACAGGTAGACTTGACGAGGACTTTAACATTGTACCAGGTACTTATACAGAAACTTGTTATCAAAGACTTTTAAAGTCAATGAGAGAAATCGTTGATGCAGCAGAAAAACTTGGCGTTATTGTAGGTGTTGAAGGTGTTGCTACACATACTCTCTACTCACCAGAAATGATGCAGAGATTTTTAGATGATATTAATTCTCCAAATGTTGAAGTAATTCTTGACCCTGTAAATCTTCTTGACAGAAACAACTATCAAAATCAGGAAGCTGTTATTGCAAAGGCATTTAAGTACTACGGCGACAGAATTTCTGTAATGCACATTAAGGACTTTAAACTTGATGAAAATGGTGATGTAGCCTTTGAACAGGTTGGTGAAGGTTTATTTAACTATGCTCCTTTATTTAAGGAATTAAAGGCATCTAAGCCACACATTACAATGCTTATTGAAAATTCAAATGGTGGCAGATACCACAGCGACTGCGAATATTTACAGAAAATCTATGACGAAGCTTAATTCTGACTTTTACAAAAGAGATGCCTTAATTGTTGCTAAAGAACTTATTGGTAAATATTTAGTAAGAGAAATAGACGGTCATAAAATGGTAGGTATGATAACCGAAACAGAAGCCTACAAAGCTATGGATAAGGCTTGCCACGCATATAATTACAACCTTACCAAAAGAACATCAACTATGTTTAAAGCTGGTGGTGTTGCTTATATATACTTTACTTATGGTATGTATCATTGTTTTAATGTTGTAACAGATGTAGAGGGTGAACCTTCAGCCGTACTTATAAGAGGTATTAAGCCAATTTCTGATATGGAATATATGTCTAAATTAAGATATAACAAGCCTTTAAATGAACTTAGTAAATATCAGTTAAAAACCTTTACAAACGGGCCAGCAAAGCTATGTATGGCTTATAATCTTACAAGAGAGTTTGATGGTGAAAATTTAACTGGTAATACACTCTATATAACTGAAGGCGAAAATATAGACCATATTAATTCAAGCAAAAGAATAGGCATAGATTATGCAGAAGAAGCTAAAGATTATCTTTGGAGATTTTATGTATGAACCAAATTACAGACTATAAAAAATATAAAAAAATAGCTATTATGGGTGGTACATTTAACCCTATTCACAACGGACACCTTGTTGCTGCTGAGTCAGTAAGACAACAATTAGGTGTAGATAGAGTAATTTTTATACCAACAGGCAGACCACCACACAAAAACAGTAATCCTATGTTTAACGAACATAGATACCTTATGACTGTGTTGGCTACTGTTACTAATCCTCATTTTGAGGTATCTCGTATTGAAATTGACAGAATAGGCTTAACTTACACTATTGATACCATAACAGAGCTTAAAACTCGCTGTAATCCAGATTGTAAAATATATTTTATAACAGGTGCAGATGCTATTGAAGAAATACTTAAATGGAAAAATCCTGAAAAGCTTTTGTCTATGTGTGAGTTTATAGCAGTTACAAGACCTGGTTATAACAAGGACGAGCTTTTAAAAACAGTTAATCATCTTAAAGATAACTACAAAGGTAAAATTACATTTTTAGAAATACCTGCCCTTTCTATTTCATCAACTGATATTAGACATAGGGTATTAGCTGGGCAAACAATTAAATATCTAGTTCCATCAACTGTAGAGGAGTATATACTTAAGTTTGGATTATACAGTGCAGATGAAGTAGACTCACCAGAAATAGATATAATAAATGCAAAACTTCACGCTGTACTTACTCCAAAAAGATATAAGCACACTCAAGGTGTTGCTCAAGAGTCATTACAGTTGGCTAAAAGATATGGAGTTGACCCAGACAAAGCATACTTAGCTGGACTTTTGCACGACTGTGCAAAGTGTTATACCGATGAGGAAAAGCTAATATTATGCGAAAAATACAATTTAGTATTAGACGAAATTTTAAAAAGTCAGCCAGACCTTACTCATAGCTTTTTGGGAGCTAAAATTGCAGAGGCTGAATATGGAATAACAGACAATGATATTCTTGATGCTATTGCATATCACACAACTGGCAGACCTAATATGTCTATGCTTGAAAAAATAGTGTTTATTGCTGATTATATTGAGCCTAACAGAGAATATTTTGAAGGACTTGACAAGGTTAGAGAACTTGCATATCAAAATATCAATAAGGCAATAATATATTCACTTGAAAGCACTATAAAATACAATAAAAAGAAAAATAGAATTATACATCCTTTAGGCATTGCTGCCTTGGAGTATATTAAGGAGGAAGAAAATGAGTAACAAAAATTCTCTTGAGGGAGCTAAACTTGCTTATTTAGCATTAGATGATAAGCTTGCTGAAGACATAAGAGTGCTTGATATAAGCAAAATTTCTACATTATGCGATTACTTTGTTATTGCTAGTGGTTCAAATTCAAATCAACTTAAGGCTATGGCTGATGCTGTAGATGAAAAACTTTATAAGGCAGGCTTTGTATTAAAGCACACAGAAGGCATACAAACTCACAATAGAAATTGGGTGTTAATGGACTTTGGAGATATAGTTGTTCACCTTTTCCACAAAGATGATAGAGAATTTTATTCTCTTGAAAGAATTTGGGGAGATGCAAGAGAGTTAACTGTTGATGAATTAACAGATTCTCAAAACTAAAGTAGGAGGACACTACAGTGGAAAGCAAAAAAAGTAGAGAAGAATATACTTTAGACTTGACCCTTATATTCCAAGAACTTATGAAATATATATGGCTTATAGTTGCAGTAGTTCTTATTTTCGGTGTTATTGGTTTTACTTTTACAAAAGTGTGTATGCCTCTTGAGTATACTACATCTACTTGTTTATATGTTAAAAGTAATGAAAAAAGTTCAGTTATAAGTAGTGCAAGTTTATCTGAAATTGACGCATCTAAGAGTCTTGCAGAAACTTATATCGTTATTTTATCAAATGATGCTGTAATGGATGTTGTTGCAGAAAAACTTACAAGTATTTGTACTCCTGAAGAGCTTAATACATATTTTTCTACAACAGTAAATGACCAAGGAGCAACAGTAATTGAGCCAAAGAGCATACTTAACTATGTATCTTTTAGCACAGTAAACGAAACTGAGGTTATACAAATTTCAGCTACAACTCCTAGTCCTACTGTTTCAGCAGAAATATGTAGAATAATTGCTGATACTGCACCTTCTGTTATTAACAGAGTTGTAGGTACAGGTTTTGTTGAAACAGTAAATCAGGCAAAAGTTCCATTATCACCATCTGGTCCTAATGCTACAAAAAACAGTATTGTTTTAGCATTTTTAGGCTTTGTTTTAATTTGTGGTATCATTATTTTAAGATATATGCTTAATAGAACTATTAACAATGGTGATGAATTTAGAACTAAGTGTAAAATACCTGTATTATCAGAAATACCTAAGTACCATATTTCAGGTGGTGGCTCACATAGTAAAAAGAGCTTTTTACATAAGTATGTTACATCATTAAGAAGAAAAGATGCTCAGGCAAGAACTAAAATGGGTACAATATTAACAGACAAAGTACAGTTCTCTGTTACTGAAGCATATAATATGCTTAGAACAAACCTTAACTTTACATTGTCTACTCACGATAGTAACGCATTTGTTGTTTCAAGTCCTCTTTCAGGTGATGGTAAATCAACAACTGCTGCAAATATTGCTATTACAATAGCACAGACTAAGGCAAAAGTTCTTCTTGTAGACTGTGACTTAAGAAGACCATCTCAGCATAAGATGTTTGAAGTATCTAACGAAAACGGTCTTTCATCTATATTAACAGGTAATAACCTTGATAGTAATATTAACAAGGGTGTTTATGAAAATCTTGACCTTATTACATCAGGTCCTATGCCACCTAATCCATCAGAACTTTTAGGTTCAAACAATATGAAAAAGTTCCTTGATGAAGTTGGAAAGCTTTATGACTATGTAATACTTGATACTTCACCTATTAATGTCGTTACAGATGCCTTACTTTTATCTAAAATGTCTGCTGGTATTATGCTTGTAGTTAGACAGAATATTTCAACTTATGACGAAATTGAAAAGTCTATTGAAAGTATAAACTTTGTTGATGTTAACATTTTAGGTGTTGTTATTAACTCTGTTGAAGAAAATAATGCTAAGTATGGCAGAAAATACGGCTATGGTTATGGTTACGGCTATGGCTACGGTTATGGTTATGGCTATGGTTACGGTGCTCAATACGATGATAAAGATGAAAACAAAGATGACAAAGATAAGAAACACCATCACCATCATCATAGTTCAAAAACTGAAGACAAAACTAACTAATATGTTAAATTTTAAGGGTGTTTGCAATTTGCAACACCCTTTTGTTTAAGGAGGCACTTGTGTGAAAATTATAAATAAAATTTCAATAATATTGGTAATTTTACTTATTATAGTTATACCAATTGTTATATTTACATTAAATAGCAATACTAATAAAGTTATAGAGCAAAATGCTCAAAATGCTCAAAATTATGCAAAGACTTCAGCTGAAACAAAAACAAAGTTAGAAAATGAATACAATGCTATTTCAGCTGAAATACCAGGTATTGTATGTATAGGTTCTGACCTTATGGCAAGTACAGGTACAATTAAAACAAGTCTTGCAACTGAGTTACAAACAAAATTAACAAACAAGGGATATAAAATTCCTATTACAAATCTTGCTGTTCAAGGTGAAAATAATCTCACTATTTTAGGCAGATTAGGTATAACTCCTTTTGTTGTTAAAGAAACAGTCACAATACCAGAAAAGGCTGACCTTGTTGAAATTAAGGTTGAATCAAGTGGTGATGGTTATGTTTGGCCTCTTGCTGTATCATCAGATAATGCACATATTAATCCAGTTACAATTGATGGTCAAATAGGTATGCTAGGTGGTGAAAGTTTAAAAGATGAAACAACAGGTGAAAACAAGCACTATTTTGTAAGAACTGAAGACGGTGAACCTTTCACAATACACGCTGGCTCTAAAGTTGAAACTAGCTGTGACGATGAATACAAGGACTATGTTCATATTATATGGATAGGTGAAAATGATAACTGGACAGATTTTGAAGATTTAGCAGAAGATATACAAAAAATTGTAGACTCTTGTGGTAAAAATAAAAGCAGATACATAGTAATGGGACTTCCAAAAGGAAGTAACGAAGGTATGGAAAATTATGATGAAATTATGAGCGAATATTTTGGTTCTCATTATGTTAATGTAAGAAAATACCTTACAAGCTATGACCTTAAAAAGACTAGTATTAAATTCACAAATTCAGACTTAGAACAACAGAAAAATGGTATTGTTCCTAAATGCCTACTTCTTGATAATGGCAATCTAAATGATGAAGCCTATAAACTTGTAACAGAAGTTGTTTATAATAGTCTTGTTGCTAATGATTGCATAAGAAGACCAACAAATTAATTAAATTTATAATAAAACCTCCTTAGTCATTTTATAACTAAGGAGGTTATTTATTAAATCTTAATTAGCCATTTCTTCTCCAAGTAGTAGGTGTCATAAGCACCAACAAAGGGAAAATTTCAAGTCTGCCAGCCAACATATCAAAAATCATAACAATTTTAGATAAAACAGAAAATTCAAAGAAATTGCCTGTAGGTCCAACCATATTAAGACCAGGACCAATATTATTAAATGTAGCTGAAACAGCAGTAAATGTTGTAATAAGGTCAAAATTATCAATACTCAAAATAAGCATAGATATAGCAAAAATAAATATATAGACAAGCAAGTATGTATTGACAATTCTTACTGTATCGTGTTCAAGTTTTTTGCCATTCATTCTTATTATTTTTACACTTCGTGGGTGAATAAGAAATCCAATTTGCTTACCAATTTGTTTAAAATAAATAATAAATCGTGCAACTTTCATACCACCACCTGTACTGCCAGTACAAGCACCAATAAACATAAGTACACATATTATATATCTTGAAAATTCAGGCCATTTATTAAAGTCAGTTGTTGCATATCCTGTACTTGTCATTATTGATGAAACTTGGAATATTGCATCTTTCACATTTATGCCAACAACACCTGTTGCTTTCCACAAGTTAAATACAATAGAAACAACAGCAACAACATAAATAATTACATACCACTTAACTTCTTCCATACCTAAGGCAGCTCTTAGCCTCTTAGATATAAGAAGGAAATAAAAGTTAAAATTAATACCAAATAAAAACATAAATAATGCTGTTACCATTTGAATGTATGTGCTGTAGCCAGCTATACTATCAGCCTTTATACCAAAACCACCTGTACCAGCAGAGCCAAACACATCACAAATAGCATCAAATAATGGCATATTTCCAGCCAACAAAAGCACAAGCTGTATTAAAGACATAGCAACATATATTATATAAAGGTATCCAGCAGTTTTTTGGAGCTTAGGTACAAATTTACCTACCTCAGGTCCTGTACTTTCGGCCTTAATAAGATAAATATTTTGACCACCAGCCATAGGAAGTATAGCCAATATAAACACAAGAACACCCATACCACCAATCCAATGAGAAAAACTTCTCCAAAAAAGCATAGAGTGTGAAAGTGCCTCAACATCAACTAAAATACTAGCACCAGTTGTTGTAAAACCTGATACAATTTCAAACACAGCATCAATACAACTAGGTATTTCACCACTAATAATAAAAGGAATTGCACCAAGTATACTCATAACAACCCAGCTTAAGGCTACAGCTACAAAGCCTTCCCTTGCATAAAATCTGCTATCTTTTGGATTTTTTAATGTAAGCAATTTTCCAACTGCATAGTAGACAGCAGCACAACCAAAGAAAATACCAATATTATTTTCTTTATAAATTAAAGCTACTAATGCTGGAAAAAGCATTAAAAAACCTTCAACCTTAATAACCCAACCGATTATATTAAAAATAATACTATAATTCATATTATATACCCTTAATCCCTAAGAATTTCATTAATATCATTTAAGCATAAGTTTGTTGTAACAATAATAACTTTGTCACCTAATTCAATTGTGTCACGACCACTTGGCATAAAAGTTTTATCTTTTCTTTTAATTGAACAAACAAGCAAATTGTCCTTTAATTTAATATCCATTAAAGGCTTGCCAATAAGTCTTTCATCATTGCTATTTACATTAAACTCAAGAGCCTCTACCTTGTTATCAATAAGTCTATAAAGAGTTTCAACATTACTGCCAAAAGAATTTTGTAACGCTCTTACATATCTTAAAATACTTTCAGCAATAATTTTCTTAGGGTCAATAATACTGCCAATATTCAAATCCTGAACTACTTCTTCAAATGTAACCTTTTTTATTTTAGTTATAACCTTTGCTTCAGAAATTTTATTAACATACAAAGAAAGCATTATGTTTTCTTCATCTACATCAGTAACACTAACAAAGGCATCAGTTTTAGAAATGCCCTCCTCATCTAGTAATGATTGATTTGTTACATTGCCACAGATAACAACAGCTTCTGGTAATATTTCACTTAATTCTTCACATCTTTTTCTATTTTCTTCAATTATTTTAACCTTAATTTTAGCTTTAATAAGTAAAGATGCAAGATAATAAGAAATTCTGCCACCACCAGCAATCATAACACTTTTAATATGTCTTATTTTTACTCCAGCCTTTTTAAATACACTATAAACCTCTCTCATAGGTGTTACAAAAGAAATAAAATCTCCAGCTTGCAACACAAAGTTACCATTTGGAATAAAAACTTCATCATTACGCTGAACAACACACACAAGAACATTTGCACCTAATTTAGGCTTAACCTCAAATATTGAAGTGCCATCAAGGATTGAACCTTGCTGTATTTTAAATTTAATCATATTAATACGGCTTTTATCAAAATTATCCACATCAATTGCCGAAGGAATTTGTATAAGTCTAGCCATTTCTTGAGCAGCTTCTCTTTCAGGATTAACATACATAGAAAGGCCTAACTCATCTTTAATATATTTTATATCTTCATAATATTGAGGATTTCTAACTCTGGCTATAGTCTTGCAGTTTCCTAATTTTTTAGCCATAAGGCAACCTAACATATTGACCTCATCTTCATCAGTTACAGCAATTAATAAATCTGTATCCTTTATGCCTGCCTCAATAAGAGTTTCATAACTAATACCGTTACCGGCCACACCTTGAATATCAAGAGTATCTACAACATATTTAAGTCTTTCTGCTTTAGTATCAATAAGTGTAATTTCGTGACCTTCTTTGCTCAACTGCTCTGCCAATATATAACCTACATTTCCACAGCCTACAATAATAATGTTCATATAACACACCTCATTGGTAATTCTTCATCTTAATGTTAGTATACCTTATTTTACAAACTTCTTCAAGATTAAACATTAATATAATTATATTTATTTGACTATATTCACATAATACTTTATAATAAATAGTAAAGTAAATTAAATTAACACAAAATTGAGGTACTTAATATATGTTATATGAAACAGAAAAAGAAATAGAAAAGGTAATACTTGTTTGTATAGACACAGGTGACGGGGAATTTGACGCAGAAAGTTGTCTTGATGAACTTGGTGATTTAGCTAAAACAGCAGGTGCTGAAGTTGTAGGTAGACTTATACAAAAAAGAGAGGCTATAAACAAAGCAACTTATTTAGGTAAGGGTAAAATTGAAGAATTAAAAAATTATATTGAAATGGTTGAGGCTACTGGTATAATTTGCGATGATGAACTTAATCCCAATCAAATAAGAAATCTTGAAAATGCCCTTGATACAAAAGTAATGAATAGAACTTTACTTATACTTGATATTTTTGCTAAAAGAGCAAGCTCTGCCGAAGGTAAGGTACAAGTTGAACTTGCACAGCTTAAATACAATTTAGCTCACTTAACCGGTCGAGGAAAGGAAATGTCAAGACTTGGTGGTGGTATTGGTACAAGAGGTCCTGGTGAAAAGAAACTTGAAACTGATAGAAGAAATATTGCAGATAGAATATCAGACCTTAATAGAGAATTAAAAGAAATCGAAAGACATAGAGGTGTTTTAAGAGAAAAAAGAATGGAAACAGGTGTGCCAGTTATTGCCCTTGTTGGTTACACAAATGCTGGCAAATCTACACTTCTTAACACATTAACTGGTGCTGGTGTTTTGGCAGAAGATATGCTTTTTGCAACTCTCGATACTACTACAAGAGCTGTAGAAACAGAAAGTGGTGCTAAATATCTTTTCACAGATACTGTAGGTTTTATTCAAAAACTGCCTCATAACCTTATTAAGGCATTTAAGGCAACTCTTGAGGAAGCAAAATATGCAGATATTTTAGTTCATGTTGTAGATGCTTCAAATCCTAAAAGAAGTGAGCAAATGAACATTGTTTATAAAACATTAAAAGAACTTGGTGCTGATGAAAAACCAGTAATTACAGTTTATAACAAAATTGATAAAGAAGAAGTTGAAAAACCACTTTTCACAGATAAAAGAGCCTTAGAAACAATTTCTATATCAGCTAAAAGTGGTCTTAATATAAACACACTTTTGCAAAAGACAGAGGAAATTATTAAGTCATTTAAAAAGAGTATTAAGGTTGTTATTCCTTATAGTATGGGACAGCTCCTTTCTATTGTTCACGGTAATTGCGAAATAACTGATAGCGAAAATAGAGAAGACGGCTATTATTTCGAGCTTTATGCTGATGAGGAAACTGAAAATAGATTAAGAGATTATATTATAGATTAGTAATAAAAAAATTAATAAAGGTTTTAAGTTTTAATAAATATTTTTAAAGACTAGCAATGGTTGCTCCCACAACAATTATTCATAACAGTTGATATGGACGACCAATGGTCGCCCCTACAATGTACCTATTCATTAATATATAATATAAAAGTTATGTTTTATAATATTATTGAAATACTATTTAAGCATATAGATAATAGTAAAATTACAATTTACTTGTAGGGGCGAGCAATGCTCGTCCGATTTATATGATACAAGTAAACAGTACATATTAATTATTAATTGTAGAAACCCCTCAGTCACTTCGTGACAGCTCACCTATAAGTGGAGCTAGATGGCGTTCTCTCTAATTATATTTATATGAACGGGGTATTGTAGGGGCGACCATTGGTCGTCCGATTTGTATGATACTAGTAAACAGTACATATTAATTATTATCTATTACTTATTACTTGTAGAAACCCCTCAGTCACTTCGTGACAGCTCCCCTAGAAGTGGAGCTAGGTGGTTAACAATTACTTTTATTTATAATGAACGAGTTATTTGTAGGGGCGAACAGTGTTCGCCCAATGTAACTATTACGAATAATGGTCATAGGGGCGATTATCACCATTTATCTTCCCTCATATGGAAGGTGGCAACCGTAGGCGGGTCTATCCTTGTTATTAAATATATCAGTTTTTAGTGTTTACACAAAACTTGAAACGGACTCAACTAATTATACAAGATTAAGTTAAGTAAATTCAATATTACTTAACTTAATCTTTTTTATGAATTTATTAGCAATTACCTACGCAACCACCATTGTTTTCTCCACAATTTTCGTGGCTATGATGATGATGTTCACAATGAACATCAGGATTATAATTAAGTTTTTTATTTAAAAAATCTAAAACAACACTGTCAGCTTCTCCTGAAACACCACCATAAAGTTCAATGCCAGCTTCTGCAAGAGCCATTTTAGCTCCACCACCAATGCCTCCACATATTAACACATTTACACCATTGTCCTTAAGAAATCCAGCTAAAGCACCGTGACCACTGCCATTAGTATCAACAACCTGTTCTCCAATAATTTTTCCGTCTGTAACATCATATATTTTAAAATGCTCAGAATGACCAAAATGCTGAAATACATTTCCATTTTCATAAGTAACTGCTATTTTCATTTTATTAACCTCTTTTCATTATTAATTAATACTATTTTACAAGCATTTCCCTCAATATTCAAGTAACTGCTTAATTTATTAGTTACTAAGTTTTTAATATAAAAGGCTATGATAGTAAATATGTACTACCATAGCCTATACAAATCAATTTATCTAGGTAATTCAATAATTGGCTTATCCTTATTTGGTCTATAAAGAATAAATTTTCTACCAATTACCTGTATAACCTCTGCTCTAGCTCTTTCGCCACAAGTAAAAGCAACATCTTTTACTTCATCAAAGCAATTATCAAGTACAGTACACTTAATAAGTTCTCTAGCCTCAAGTGCCTCATCACAGCTTGCAACTACCTCAGGAGTAACGCTGTTTTTACCAATAGATACAACTGAATCAATTTTTGTAGCCATTTTTCTTAAAAATGCTCTTTGCTTACTTGTCATAATTTCCTCCTTAATGATAGAATTCAAACTCTAAATCGTAAATCTTAACAGTATCTCCCTCTTGAATACCCTTTTCTTCAAGAGCAGCAATAATGCCCTTTTCTCTTAAGTACTTTTGGAAGAAAGCAAAACCCTTTTCAGTTTCAATATTAGTGTAACCCATCATCTTTTCTACACCAACACCTTCAACAACAAAGTAATGCTCACTATACTGTTCAATAGTAAATGGTTCGCCACCATCTTGTGCCTCAAGTGCATCGTATTCGTCATAATCTTCCTCAAATACAATATCCTCTGGATAATCCTTTAATATGTCTGCAACAGCTGAAAGCATAGCATCAAGACCAGTATTAGTTGCAGCTGAAATAGGAAATACCTTAACTAAGTCAGACTCATATTTAGCCTTAATTCTTTCAAAGTTTTCCTGTGCCTCTGGAATATCCATTTTATTAACAGCAATTACAGTTGGTCTTTCAGAAAGACCTTCCTTATACTTTTCAAGCTCAGCCTTAATTTTTTCAATATTTTCAATAGGGTCAGTGCCTTCAAGAGCAGCACCGTCAACAACATGAATAAATACCTTAGTTCTTTCAACGTGTCTTAAAAATTCGTGACCTAAGCCAATACCCTCACTAGCACCTTCAATAAGACCAGGAATATCAGCCATAACAAAGTCATCGCCCCACTTACTTCTAACTACACCTAAGTTAGGTGAAAGAGTTGTAAAGTGATAATTTGCAATTTTAGGATTAGCATTAGTTACCATTGAAAGAAGTGTTGACTTACCAACATTAGGAAAACCAACAAGACCAACATCAGCAATAAGCTTAAGCTCTAATATAACATCATATTCCTTAGATAATCTACCTCTTTCAGCATATCTTGGTGCCTGTCTAGTAGGTGTTGCAAAATGCTGATTACCCTTGCCACCTTTACCGCCTTTAATAATGACCTTCTTTTCACCATTGTGAGTCATATCAGCCATTATTTTGTTAGTAGTAGCTTCTCTTATGATTGTACCAACTGGTACCTTAATAATAACATCTTCACCGTCTGCACCAGTACAGTTTCTCTTACCACCGTCAACACCAGGAGCAGCCTTAAACATTCTCTTATATCTAAAGTCAATAAGAGTATTCATACCCTCATCAGCCATAAATATAATGTCGCCACCCTTACCGCCGTCACCACCGTCAGGACCACCATTAGTAATATACTTAGCTCTATAAAAACTTACAGCACCATTGCCACCGTTACCACCTTTAATGTGGATTTTAGCTCTATCTACAAACATTACATTCACTCCCTCTCTACTTTCTAACTATTTCTAATATTCAGCTTATGCAAACTTATATTCCACAATACAACTAACAGTTATACTCTGGAATACAAATTTACATAATACTATTACCGAAAAAAGACTGACCCAAAAACACTATTTAGGTCAGTCTACTTTGTTAATTATTAATTACTCAGCTACTGGGTAAACAGAAACCTGCTTCTTGTCCTTACCCTTTCTCTCGTACTTAACTCTACCATCAACAAGAGCGAATAATGTATCATTACCACCCTTACCAACATTGATACCTGGATGAATCTTAGTACCTCTCTGAGTGTAAAGAATGTTGCCAGCCTTAACAATCTGACCGTCAGCTCTCTTAGCACCTAATCTCTTAGACTCAGAGTCACGACCGTTCTTAGTAGAACCAACACCCTTCTTATGAGCAAATAACTGAAGGTTAATTCTTAACATCACTTGCACCTCCTAATCATAAACGACTATATCGTCTTTGTAACTTTCTTCAATAGATTTGTAACCAAGAACAAGACTTTCCATCAAAAGCTCTGCCTTGCCTTCACCATCAAATTGAGATACAGTAAGAACTGCATCGCCACCTTCTGGCAAATAATCAAAGTCAAAATGAGCTGATGTAAACATTTCAAGACTATTGCAAGTATTAAGCAAAAGTATTGATACAGCAGAGCAAACTATAGGGTCACCGTGATTTAGGACCTTAACTCCGCATATTTTGTTCTCAGCATTTCTGATAACATTTACATTTATCATTATTTTAAAAATTAGCCATTAATCTTTTCAATCTTTAACTGAGTGAAAGGCTGTCTGTGACCATTCTTCTTATGGAAGCCCTTCTTTGGCTTGTACTTGTAAACGATAACCTTCTTAGCCTTGCCATCGCCAATAACAGTTGCATCAACTGTAGCAGCAGAAGCATCAGCACCAAACTTAAAGTTGTCACCGTCACATACAGCTAAAACCTTATCAAAAGTATACTTAGCATCAGCCTCAACACCTAACTTTTCAACAGTGATGATGTCACCCTCGCATACCTTGTACTGCTTACCACCTGTTTCAATAATTGCGTACATTCCCTTGTACACCTCCTTAAACAAAACTCGCCGAATTTGGTGTGAATAATCAACTTTTAAACCTATTCGTGCGGCATAACAAAAGTATTATAGCATAGCATATAAAGTTTTGTCAATATCTTTTTAAAATAATTTAATTTTTTTATTGCAAGTTTATTTATCACATCTATTAATTTATTCTGCCTTTATCCCTTTTATGCTAGCTACAGCCTTAATTTCTTAAATTGACAAATTTTATAAATGGTGTATACTTTTAATAAGTTGGTTATGCTTAATTATTATTTATGAATATTTCTATTTATTATAAATATGACATTAGGGGGGGACTTTTTTGTATAACTCAAATTATATAACTGTTGTTTCAAACAGAAAAAAGGCAATAATAAATATTAGTACAATCTTATATGTAATTATGACAGGCAAAATTGCAGAGATACATCTTTTCAACGGTAAAGTATATAAAACCAGAATGACCTTCAGCAACCTTGAAAAAGAGCTAGAATATTGCTTTATTAAGGCACATAGAGGTTGTCTTGTATCAGTAATGGCAATACATAACATTACCGATTATATTAACCTTAGCAATGGTGAGGCATTAATATACACCAGAAGAAAGAAAAATGAAATTATTAACCAGTTCCGTATAAAGCAAAAGGATATTATAAACAGCTTTGATAATAATGGTATTCCAAAGACATATGAGGAATATCGCAAACATTACATAAGTTTTGAAAATATGCCCTTTGCCTTTACTGACATAGAAATGATATTTAACGAGGAAAACCACGCAGTAGATTGGATATTCAAATATGGCAATTCAGCCCTTGCAAAGCTAGAGAAAATACCCTTAGAACAACTTATTGGTAGTTCCTTTCGTAGCCTTTTTGATAATATAGATTCTAAATGGTTCAAAAGCTATGAGCGAGCTACTATTTATGGAGAAATTCTAGAGATTATAGACTATAGTCCTGAGATAGATACCCATTTAAAAGTAATATGTTTTCCTACATTTAAAGGGCATTGTGGCTGTATACTATTTAATATATCAGAAATAGAATTTACCAAAAACAGTGGTGATGCTGAAAAAACCCTAATGCTATATTTAAGTAACACTATACATAATAAAAATTATAAAAATTATTGAAATTTAGTATAATGTCGTTTCGTACCGTTTAAATGTCATTTTAGGACAGGTCTATTGAAATTCATTAAATTGCATATTAAAATAATTAAAAACATTTTATTTTAAGGAGGTAATTTAATGATTAAAAAACTCAAAAAATCAGTTGCATTTTTGCTGTCAGTCATTCTGGCTATGATGATTAATCTTCCAATTGGAACATCAGGCATATTTGACTCTTTGCTGACAGCAAAAGCAGCAGAAGTTAACACAAATAGTGGTATCACTATTAATGAAGCATCAACTGTTGCTGTTTCACAACCTACAGCGGGTGATGGTACTAAAAGTACCCCATATCTGATAAGTACAGTCGGTGAATTGTACTGGTTTGCAGGGCTTGTAAATGGTACACTAGAGGGGATTAACCAAAACAAGAATGCTTGTGCAAAGCTCACAGCCGATATTACGGTTAATCAAGGACTTCTTAATGATGATGGTACTATTAAAAGAACAAGTGTTACTCAATGGAAGCCAATAGGTCTTTCATCAAGTAACCGTTATTTGGGTACATTTGACGGAAATGGTCATACTATAAGTGGACTGTACTGTTCTGGTGAGGAATATATTGGCTTTATTGGATACTTATCCAATAAGATTATAAACACCTCTATTGTAGATTCATACTTCTGTGGCAGTAAATATGTTGGTAGTATATGTGGCTATAATTATTATGGAGTGATTGAATATTGCTATTCTGATAATACTGTAAGTGGACTTACATCTGACACATATGTTGGCAGTGTATGTGGCTATAATTATTATTCAAGTGATTCTTATTATGTAAAAAACTGTATAGCTATGATAAGTATTGAAAAAGGCTCATTAGGCAAACATTATACTATAAGTTATAGTGCTAGCAGCACAAATCGTTATGTATTCAAAAATATTCCTGATGACATTAATTTTTCCAACTATACTTATAATGTATATTACAAAGATGACTTTGCTAAAGGTAAAATTGTCTATGAAATAAATGGTTCTTCAAGTGCGGATACAGTAGTATGGCGACAAGACTTATCTTCTGAAAACAGCAGACCTGTTCCTAACGGTACAAGTGACAATCCTTCACCTATAGTATATTACAAATGCTTAAATACCTGTGCACCTATATATACCAACAGCACAGCTGAAGCCTCTCAGATAGAGCATAACTATGTTGACGGTATTTGTACAAATAATTGCGGTGTACCAAGCAAAAATGGTAGCTATTATCAGATTTATGATAAGGCACAGCTTTTAACATTTGCAGAATATGCGAAAAACTGTACTAGTAGTTACAGTGATTATGTTTATGCCAATTTGATGGCTGATATAGACCTATCTTCTATAGATAATTGGAGACCTATTGGTAACACTAGCTTTGGTGAGTATAACGGCTATTTCAATGGAAACGGACATACAATTAGTGGTATAAAGTGTGAAGCAGACGAGGCAGGCTTTTTAGGTAATCTAAATTTTGGTTCAATAAATGGACTTAGAGTTGTTGACAGTTATTTTAAAGGACATAGTTACTGTGGTACTATTACAGCCAAAATTGATTTTGGAACAGTTAGTGATTGTTACAGTGATGCTACTATACAAGGCTTAACAGATAACACAAAGGTTTGTGGTATATCCTATGTTTATTTTGATTCTGGCTCAGTAAGAAACTGCCTTGCTAATGTAAATATTAGCGAAAATTCTAAAGGCGACCATTATGGAATAGCTGATAAGTATATTAAAGCCAGCTTCTACAGAATTAATAGCAATCCTTCAAATGTTGCTGTAAAAGAGGGTTATGCAAAAATAGCATCAAACGAGGATATAGCAAGTGGTAAAATCACTTACTTATTAAATAATAAGTCCACATCATCCTCAGTAAAATGGCGACAGACAATCGGAGCAAAAGATTCTATGCCAAATAACACATCAGTAGGCGATATTGTATACGCTATGTATAAAGACAGCTGTATACCTACCTATGTTAATGACAGTTCATTACCAGGCTACAGCAGCACTCCCGTTCATAATTTTATCAACGGTATATGTGAATATGGTTGTAATACACCTGAAAAAATAAATGATGTATATCAAATTTATAACTCGGCTCAACTCTTAGCTTTTGCTGAGTACAGCAAGGATTGTGGTTCCAGCAGTAATGTTAATGGTAAGCTAATGGCTGATATTGACTTATCTTCTGTTGATAACTGGATGCCTATTGGAAATACAGCAAGAGAATACTATGGAACATTTGATGGCAATTCACATACCATAAGAGGTATAAATTGCATAAATAGTAATGCAGGTTTATTTGCTGAGAATTATGGAACAATAGAAAATCTTATTATTACTGATAGTTATTTTGAAGGAACTTCATATGTTGCTCCAATTTCTACAGAAAATAATAAAACAATACAAAATTGTCGTACAAATGTTACTTTGAAGGGTACAAAATCAAATACAGTTGTTTGTGGTATAAGTTGTAATAATAATTCCAGTTATCCTACAAGGAATAATTTAGCTTTGATAAGTATTGCTGAAGGCTCTATTGGTAATCATTACGGCACAAACAATAAATATTTTTTAAACAGCTATTATAATGTTGTAGATAATGCTGCAGACGTTGAAATCACTCAGAATGATGCTGTCGAGGTAGACAGTAAAAAATTAGCAAGTGGTGAAGTGACATATCGTTTGAACAGCAATATTGATGATGAAACTACAGTATGGCGACAGGATTTATCTGTTAATAATAGCCTACCTATTCCTGACAGTAGCAGTCCAATTGTATATGGCAAATATAATAATAGCTGTTTTGTATCTGTATATACAAATTCTGCTAAATTAAGCGGATATTCAAACACACCTGTACATAATTTTGTAGATGGTATTTGTACAAACGGTTGTGGCGAACTTGATTTTAAAGATAATGCCTATCTTATATATAATATCGACCAGTTTTTAAAGTTTGAAGACTATATTAAAGCTGATAATTATGTTAATGGCAAACTTATGAAAGACATTGATTTATCATCTATTTCAAACTGGACTCCTATGGGAGATACTTCAAATAAATATTATGGTAATTTTAACGGAAACGGACATACCATAAGTGGTATGACTTGCAATAATAGCTATGCCGGCTTATTCTGTTACAATTATGGTACAATAAAGAACCTTAGTGTAATAAACAGCACAATAAAGTCTTCATCTTTTGGAGGCATAATTGCTGCAAATAATTACGGAACTATAGATAATTGTTATGCAGATGCTTCTCTCAAAGGTACTAATAACTATGCTGATATGGGTGGTATAACAGGTTACAGCAATGATAATGGCAAATTTAATAATTGCTATGCAAGAATAACTGTACCTAGTGGCTCTACAGGCAGATATTATCCAATAAGTTACGGTTATGGTAATATTAATAATTGCTATTATACAGTAGTTAATAAAGATGCAAATGTTACCTTTAATGAAACTCCTGCTATTGAAACAAGTAATGAATCTGTAGCAAACGGAGAATTAACATATAAGTTAAACAAATCCGTATCTGATGATACAGCAATATGGCGACAGGATTTATCTGCTAATAATAGCGTACCTATGCCTAGCATAACTGGTCCTATTGTATATGCAGTTTATGGTGGCAAGTGTATTGCATCTTCATATTCAAATACTGCTGATTCAAAAGATTCAAAACCTATCCATAATTATGTAGATGGTGTTTGTCAGAATGGCTGTGGTGAGTTAATGTTAGAGGATAACTATTATCTAATTTATAATGTTGACCAGCTTGTAAAGTTTAAAGAATATGTTAGTATTGATAATACTGTTAATGGTAGGCTTATGGCAGATATAGATTTATCAGCTATTGAAAATTGGTCACCTATAGGTAATTCATACAATAAGTTTTATGGTATCTTTGACGGTAATGGATACAGCATAAGCGGTTTGACTTGCAACAATAGCTATGCCGGCTTATTCTATTACAATTATGGTACAATAAAGAACCTTAGTATAATAAACAGCACTTTACAAGGTTCAAAATATGTGGGTGCAGTTGCAGCATATAATTATGGAACTATAACTGATTGTTACGCAGATGTTTCTATTAAGGGTACCGAAAGCAGTGCTTATTATGGTGGTATATCCTATTGCTATTATAATAGTACTGGTAGAGTTAATAATTGCTACGCAAGGATAACTATACCAGAAGGTTCTGTAGGCAAATGCTATACAATAAGCTATAGCAATTCTTCTTATTGCTATTATACTATCGTCGCAAATAATGCCAATACTTCTGTCTATTCAAATGGTACTAAAGTAAGTGATGAGGATTTAGCAAGTGGTATGCTTACTTATAAACTAAACAAATCATTATCTGATAACTCTGTAGTATGGCGACAAAATTTATCTGTTGAAGGTAGCAGACCTGTTCCTGATAGCAGAGGTAAGATTGTTTTCTTAAATAATAATGTTTATCAAAATAGCCAAAAAGCTGGTGATGTTAGTGGCGACAATATTGTTAATAGTACCGATGCTGCACTTGTATTAAAGTATATAAATGGTTTAACTACACTTACTGAATTTGCTCGTACTGTTGCTGATATAAACAGTGATGGTAAGATTGATATTTTTGATGTAATTGGTATTTTGAACCTACAAGAAAATTAAACTATTATCAAACTTATTGCATAAAGATTTAATTATAAATATGTTGTCAACTCAAATAAGATAAAATTGGCAGAAAAAAGGCACTTACAAAATAAATGTAAGTGCCTTTTTGTATTAATCAACAACAATCCAAATCAATCAATATCAATAACATCATTATCTTTATTAACAAGCCAAATTCTATAAAATCCCAATTCCCTTTTAAGTACCTTAAGCATAAACACAATAACAGCAATGTCATCAATTTGACCAATGACAGGTATAAAATCTGGTATTAAGTCAAAGGGGCTTAATATATAAACCATACATACGCATACAATAACACTAGTTCTCTTTGAAATATGTTTATAATCACCCTTTGCCCAATCCATAATCATTAAGCAAAAAGTCTTAATATCAGCCTTATAAGTAACAAGCTGTGGTGTTGAATCCACAGCCTGCATAATACTTGAAACAAATTTTTTAACTTTTTTGATATTTACCATATTATCATTCCTTTGAAAGATTAAAACTACCTGAAATTTCCTGTCCATCAACAGATACATTTATCTGCTTGCTTTGTGAAGTATATCCATTACAAACAGCCTTTGCAACATAAGAACCTAAGGCAAGCTGAACCTTTACTGAACCCTTGCCAATGTACTTATCATTAATATAGATTTCAGCATCACTTGGTGTTGCTGTCAAATTAACAATACCAGATTTATTAGCCTTATCAAGTTTAACCTTTAATGTATTTTGGTCAGCATCAATAGTAACACTACCAGAAAAATCACTATAGCCATCTTTTGTAGCTCTTACCTTATATTCACCATAAGGAAGAAGAATTGACTCATTTTCATCATATTCCTTATCATTAATGTAAAGTGTATAATCGTTTACATTAGAATAAACAGTTAAAGCACCTGTACTAACAACAACTTTTGATAAATCAAGTACATAAGGTGTTTCAGCAGAAACAGAAACTTCCTTTGTTATATCTGATATATTCTTACCCTTTATTACTACAGTATGACTACCCTCGCCTAATGTAACATAAGGACTGCCTATATCAACTGTTGTATCCTTACCATCAATCTTTACTCTAGCACTCTTAATATTATTAATATTTCTAAGTTCAAGAGTACCGTGCCCCTGAACTACAACAATGCTATAAACCTTGTCAGTTATTCCATTGTTATAGCCTGTAAGTTTTACAGTATCCATAGGACTTATATTTTCAAGAGTAAGAGCCTTACCATTTTTATCAGATACAGAAATTGTATTTTCATCATATTTATATGACGCATCTTTATGTTCCTTAGAATCTGTACCAAATTTAACAAGTTTAGCTGTCTTGTTTATTCTAGCATCAGTGTCGTTAAATGTCCAAGCATTTTCACATTCCTTAAGTTCTTCAAGATTTTTATCCTTATCAAAAACATAAGTATATAAATCACCAACACTAATATCTTCAGCCTTTGTGGCCTTAGGGAAAATAGTCTTATTAGTAACAGTAACAGTGTTAGATGTATCATTTTTAAGACTTTTAAATGTTACCTGTATTTCATCATCATTTGTGTTTACAGCAGTAACAACAGCATCAATATCAGAACCAATCAAATTAGCCTGTGCCTGACCTGCAATATCATTGGCAGAGAATGTATCAGTAGATATTTCACCCTCTGAATCAGCCATCATATAAGTATAAACAACAGAAAAACTTCCTATACCTACAAACAAGCCAATTACTGTAACTAACACAATAACAGCTGGTGTAACATCTCTTTTCTTTCTCTTATAAGTAGTTAATTCATTTTTGCTTTTATTCTTAGCCATATAAATACTCCTAATATAAATATAGTAAGCATAATGCTCCGTATACTATATTGTAATGGCAAACAGAAAAAATAACAAGACTTTTTTTTAAAATAATAAAATATATTTTAAGAATACAATTTATCATTTATGCTATATTAATAAAAGTTAAAAATATTTTTAGCAAATTTGCACAAAAGAATATTTTTTATATTTTTTTAATAAAAAAATTGTTTAAATTTTAACGAAGTTGTTGTATAATTAAAGGATAGAATTATTTGTTAGGAGGATAACTATGTACAAAATTGTAAAGAAGCAGATGCTTACACCAACAATTTTCGAAATGAAAATTGAAGCACCTCGTATTGCAAAGTCTGCATTACCAGGTCAGTTTATTATTCTTAGAATAGACGAAAAAGGTGAAAGAATACCTTTAACTATTTCTGATTATGACCCTGTTGAAGGCACTGTTTCAATTGTAACTCAGGCTGTAGGTAAGTCTACTATGGAACTTATGGGATATAATGAAGGTGATTATATTGCTGACTTTGTTGGTCCTTTAGGTTGCCCAAGTGACCTTTGTGATGAAAGTCCTGAAGAATTAGCTAAGAAGAATATTATATTTGTTGCCGGTGGTGTTGGTGCCGCTCCAATTTACCCACAGGTTAAGTGGTTAAAGCAACACGGCATTAAGGCTGATGTACTTATTGGTGCAAGAAATAAGGATTTACTTATTTTAGTTGACGAAATGAAGGAAGTTGCAGAAAATGTTTACATAGCAACTGATGATGGTACTGCTGGTTTCTCTGGTAGAGCTACTGACTTACTTGAAGATTTAGTAAAAAATCAGGGTAAGGAATATAACCACGCTGTTGTAATTGGTCCAATGATTATGATGAAGTTCACTTCAATGACAACTAAGGCTTTAGGTATTCCAACAATTGTCAGCCTTAACCCAATTATGGTTGATGGTACTGGTATGTGCGGTGCCTGTCGTGTAGTTGTTGATGGCGAAGTTAAGTTTGCTTGTGTTGACGGTCCAGAGTTTGATGGTCACAAGGTAGATTATGATGGTGCAATGAGAAGACAAACTATGTACAAGACTGAAGAAGGTCAGGCTAAACTTAAGTTTGAAGAAGGCAACACTCATAAAAATGGTGGTTGCGGATGCGGAGGTGACAAGTAATGGCTATTAATTTTACAAAAGTCCCTGTTAGAGAACAGGACCCAAAGGTAAGAGCAACAAATTTTGAAGAAGTATGTCTTGGTTACAACGAAGAAGAGGCTGTTACTGAAGCCCAGAGATGTCTTCATTGTAAAAATCCTATGTGTGTTAAGGGTTGTCCTGTAAACATTGATATTCCTGGTTTTATTAGTCACTTAAAAGAAAAAGATTTTGAAGGTGCTGCTAGAGAAATTGCTAAATATTCTGCCCTTCCTGCTGTTTGTGGTCGTGTCTGTCCTCAGGAAACACAGTGTGAAGGTAAGTGTGTACTTGGCAACAAGGGTGATGCTGTATCTATTGGTAAACTTGAAAGATTTACTGCTGATTGGGCAAGAGAAAACAACATTGACCTTGCTACAAAGGCTGAGGCTAAGGGTAAGAGCGTAGCTGTTATTGGTGCTGGTCCTGCTGGTTTAACTTGTGCTGGTGACCTTGCTAAGAAGGGCTATGATGTTACAATTTTTGAAGCACTTCACAAAGCTGGTGGTGTATTAAGCTATGGTATTCCAGAATTTAGACTTCCTAAGAATACAGTAGTTGCACACGAAGTTGAAAATATTAAAAAGCTTGGTGTTAAGATTGAAACTAATGTTATCATTGGTAAGACTGTTTCTATTGACCAGCTTTTAAGCGATGAAGGCTTTGATGCTGTATTTATCGGTTCTGGTGCAGGTCTTCCTAAGTTTATGAATATTCCTGGCGAAACAGCTATGGGCGTTGTATCAGCTAACGAATATCTTACAAGAGTAAACTTAATGAGAGCTTTTGATGAAGAATATGATACACCTGTAAGAACTGGCAAGAAGGTTGCCGTTGTTGGTGGTGGTAATGTAGCAATGGACGCTGTAAGAACAGCATTAAGACTTGGTGCAGAGGCACACATTGTTTATAGAAGAAGTGAAGCTGAACTTCCTGCAAGAGCTGAAGAAATTCACCACGCTAAAGAAGAAGGCGTTATTTTTGATACACTTACTAACCCTGTTGAAATCCTTGTTGATGAAAACGGTTGGGTATCTGGTATGAAGTGTGTTAAGATGGAATTAGGCGAACCTGATGAAAGTGGCAGAAGACGCCCTGTTGAAGTTCCTAATTCAGAATTTGTTATGGATGTAGATATGGTAGTAATGAGTTTAGGTACTTCTCCTAACCCACTTATTAGCTCAACTACTCCAGGTCTTGATATTAACAAGAGAAAGTGTATCGTAGCTGAAGAAGAAACAGGTTTAACATCTAAGGAAGGTGTTTATGCTGGTGGTGATGCTGTAACAGGTGCTGCTACAGTTATTCTTGCTATGGGTGCTGGTAAGCACGCAGCAGCAGCTATTGATGAATACTTAAGCAAATAATAATAATATTTAAAGGGCTGTTTTCAGCCCTTTAATATTATCAAAAGCAATCATCTACATAAAATAATACTATTTTCTCTTATTATATTTGTTCAAGAATTTACTTTCAATTTCTTTTTCTTTACTATTTTATCCACAAATAATTAATAAAGTTTTTCTTACATTTTTATTACCAATATTGACATTATTTTCCAAATTTGTTAATATAAATACATAAAATAAAAGATATAATTATATAAGAGGTGTAAAAATGAAGTCAACGGGTATTGTTAGAAAAATTGACGCATTAGGTAGAATGGTTCTGCCCAGTGAACTTAGAGCAAATTTTAACCTAAAAGAAGGCGATGCTCTTGAAATATTTACTAGTAATGATATGATTGTGCTTAAAAAATACACACCAGCCGACATATTTACTGGAGAAATGGATAACTTGATTGAATATAAAGGCAAAAAGGTGTCTGTCAACACAATTAAGGAACTTGCAAGAATAGCAGGTCTTAAAATTAATGATAACAAAAACATTTTAGAAGATGATTTTGAAATTGATGACCCAATGTAAAATTTTACAACACATTATTAGGAGGTTATTACTATGTCAATGAGAGTTGGTTTAGGTTATGATGTGCATAAACTTGCAGAAAATAGAAAACTTATTATAGGTGGTGTTGATATTCCTTATGAAAAAGGACTTTTAGGTCATTCTGATGCTGATGTACTTATTCATGCTATAATGGACGCTTTATTAGGTGCATCTAAATTAGGCGACATAGGCGTTCTATTTCCAGACACAGACCCTAAGTATAAAGGAATTTCAAGTATAACACTTTTAAAATATGTTAAAGAAGAAATGGACAAAAAAAATATTAGAATAGTTAATATTGATTCTATTATTGTTGCTCAAAAACCTAAAATGAGACCATATATAGCAGAAATGGAAGAAAATATCGCAAAGGCTTTAAATATTAAGGTTGATGATATAAATGTAAAGGCTACTACTGAAGAAGAATTAGGCTTTACTGGCAGTGGTGAAGGTATTTCTTCTAAAGCAGTTTGTATGATTGAAATGTAATAAATCCCCTATGTTTAAAACATAGGGGATTTTATTCTGTGGATAAAGCAATGTTATTACTTCATCTTTTATAGTCAAATATATTATTTTACACCAATATCAGTTCTGAAATGCTTATCCTTAAAATCAACAAGTTTAACACCTTCATAAGCAATCTTAATTGCCTCATCAAGATTTTTACCAATACCAGTAATGCCTAATACTCTACCACCATTAGTAACAAACTTGCCATCTTTCAAAGCAGTACCAGCGTGGAACACAACAATGTTATCTGCCTTTTTAGCATCTTCAAGACCTGTAATCTCATAACCCTTAGTGTACTTTTCAGGATAACCACCACTAGCAAGAACAACGCAAGCTGTGCCATTATCTTCCCATTCAACATTAACTTGGTCAAGAGTACCATCAACACAAGCCTCAAATATTTCCATTAAATCAGACTTTAATCTAGGAAGAACAACCTGTGTTTCAGGGTCACCAAAACGAGCATTATACTCTATAACCTTCATTCCCTTAGGCGTAAGCATAAGACCAAAGAAGATAATACCCTTAAAAGTTCTGCCCTCTTTATTAAGTGCGTCAACTGTAGGCTTAAATATTGTTTCCATACACTCCTTTGCAAGCTCTGGAGTGTAAACTCTTGAAGGAGAGAAAGTACCCATACCACCAGTATTTAAACCCTTGTCACCATCTAAAGCTCTTTTATGGTCTTGAGCTGATACCATTGGCACAATAGTTTTGCCATCACAAAAACTTAAAACAGACATTTCTTGACCTGTTAAAAATTCCTCAATAACAACCTTGTTACCACTTTCGCCAAACTTCTTATCAACCATAATTGTATTTAAGCCTTCTAACGCCTCATCAAGAGTATTACAAATAAGTACACCCTTTCCCAAAGCAAGACCGTCAGCCTTTAAAACAACTGGAAAATCGCCATTTTTAACATATTCAACAGCTTTGTCATAATCGTCAAATGTTTCATAACCAGCTGTAGGAATATTATACTTTTTCATTAATTCCTTACTAAATGCCTTACTACCTTCAATAATAGCAGCATTAGCCTTAGGACCAAATACCTTTAAGCCTTCTGACTCAAATCTATCAACAATACCACCAACAAGAGGGTCGTCCATACCAACAACTGTAAAATCAATACCCTCAGACTTAGCAAAATCAACAAGTTTATCAAACTCCATAGCACCAATAGGCACTAATTCTGCAAGTTCACCAATACCAGCATTACCTGGTGCACAATATAACTTGTCTACCTTAGGACTTTGTAAAAGTTTCCAACAAATAGCGTGTTCTCTACCACCACTACCTACAACTAAAACCTTCATACTATATTATCTCCTTTTTACTATTCCATTTTCAACCTTAAGCTTGCCATCTGCAAAAAGTTTAATTGCCTCTGGGAAAATAACCCATTCAGCCTGTTCCATAACTCTTTTCTGAAGTACCTCTGGAGTATCATCATCTAAAACATCAACTGCCTTTTGCATAATAATAGGACCAGCATCACATTCAGCAGTTACAAAGTGAACAGTTGCACCTGTTACCTTAACGCCAGCCTTTAAAGCAGCCTCGTGTACGTGAAGTCCATAGTAACCTTCTCCACAAAAGCTAGGTATAAGTGCTGGGTGAATATTCATTATTCTGTTTTCAAATTGATTAATAAAACTTGCATCTAAAATAACCATAAAGCCAGCAAGGACAATAAGGTCAATATCTCTATCCTTAAAATACTTAGCAAGAGCAAGTCCGTATTCTTCTAAACTAGAATAGTCCTTTTTGCTTATTACAGCAGTTTCAATATTTTTAGCCTTAGCTCTTTCAAGAGCATAAGCATTAGCCTTATTGCTGACAACAGCCTTAACTTCTGCATTTATGCCACCCTTGTCAATAGCGTCCATAATTGCTTGAAGATTAGTGCCGCCGCCGCTTACTAAAGCACCAATTTTAATCATAATGTATACCTCATTTAATCAAATAAGAGCTGATGGGAATCAGCCCTTATAATAAATTACTTTAACTTAATGTCAATGCCTTCGCCCTTAGTAACATTACCAATAATATAAGCCTTTTCGCCCATAGCTTCAAGAGCCTTAACAGCCTTTTCAGCATCTTCCTTAGCTACTGCTGCAACCATACCAATACCCATATTGAAAGTATTGTACATACTCATTCTTGCAACATTACCCTTTTCTTCAAGAAGTTTGAAGATAGGAAGAATTTCCCAAGTACCTTCTTCAATGTTTACCTTAGTACCCTTTGGCATCATTCTAGGAATATTTTCAATAAAGCCACCACCAGTAACGTGACTTAAACCCTTAACATCAACCTGCTTAATAAGCTCAAGAACAGCCTTAACATAAATCTTTGTAGGAGTTAATAAAGCCTCACCTAATGTAGAACCTAAAACTTCCTCATACTTATTAAGGTTTTCCTTGTTAATATCAAACACTTTTCTAACTAAAGAATAGCCATTTGAATGGATACCACTTGATGCAATACCAACAAGAACATCTCCATCACAAATTCTGCTACCATCAATAGACTTAGTCTTGTCCATAATACCTACAGTAAAACCTGCTAAGTCATATTCGTCAACAGGGTAGAAACCTGGCATTTCAGCTGTTTCACCACCAATAAGTGAACAGCCAGACTGTCTACAACCTTCAGCAACACCACTAACAATATCAGCAATCTTTTCAGGTTCATTCTTACCACAAGCAATATAATCAAGGAAGAATAAAGGCTCTGCACCACTGCAAACTACATCATTTACACACATAGCTACAGCATCAATACCAATAGTGTCGTGCTTATCCATTTCAAAAGCTATTTTAAGCTTAGTACCTACACCGTCAGTACCACTGACAAGAACAGGCTCCTCCATATCCTTAGCCTTAGCAATGCTAAAAAGACCGCCAAAACCACCAATATCTGTTAATACTTCAGGTCTAAATGTACTCTTAACGTGACCTTTCATTAATTCGACAGCCTTATAACCTGCCTCTACATCTACACCAGCTGATTTATAGTCCATAGTTATCCTCCTTAAATTATACAACTAGATTTTAATACATATATTTCTATTTTAAAATAAATACCTAAAAATGTCAATCAATCCTATACAATTCTTTAAAAATTTGACAATTTTTTATATTCTTCTCCAATCCAACGGTACAAAAACCATTAATTTTAACATTTGCAAGGTTATTGCCAAAATCTGCAATAGCCTTTGGAGTAGCTGAAAGTATTTGTTCTCGTCTTTTTAAAACAGTTTCCTTTGTTTCTGAATTAAACTTTTTACGCATTGCAATTCTTGTTAAAAGATGTTTCTTAATCGGTTTATCAATGTCATTTATTGTACCAATTATAAATCTGTCAATATCTGATTGTGTATACTTACTTTCTGCAATATACTTTCCAGCATTTTTAAACACATCATAAGTTTTTTCAAAATTAGGGTCTCTATAGCTATACATATAGCTGTAATTCTTACCTAAGCTACAGCCACCACCATAAGCACCGCCTTCAAGTCTTACTTTATCCCACAAATATTCTCTTGATATAATTTGCTGAACAACCCTTGATATACCATCAGAACAGTCCATTTCAAAAGCCACTGCATTAAAGTTTACATTACCATCAATTATAATACCCTTGCTATTACCTAAAATATCAGAGCTTATAACATTAAGACTTCCTCCACTATTAAGTACACTTAAAGCATCTTCAACAAGAGAAATAATTTTTTCCTTATCTTCCTTAGCACCAGCTACAGCATAAAAAGCATTGCCCCTATTAAATACACTCTTAACCATACTTACATCATTAGCTATAATATCAACTTCATTTGAAAGGTAAGTATAATAATCTGTACCCTTTGCTCGGCTATCCCAATAATAAGCTGTTGAAACTTGACCTAAAGCCTCGCCAATAGCCTTACTATTGCCACCTTCAATATATCCACTTCTAATATTTTGCTTAGCCTCAGACACTAATCTTAATATTCTATCTTTATCATTAAAATTTTGACAAATAACACTTTTAAAAATATCAAGAGATTTTTCAAAGTTTTCTTTAAGGCACTTTATTCTAAAAAGAAGAACCGGTCTATATTCATCTTTTTTCTGCAATGTTGTGACTTCTGTGCTAAATCCACCAGTATAGTAGTCAATGTCATTAGAAAGATTTTCATCATAAATATCAGCTATTGCTTTATAAGTACTTAAAGCAGTTAAGTTATCAAAACTACTAACATCAAAATAAATATCAGTATATATAATATCGCCACTTTCAAGAGGGACAAATATATTTTCATTTTCAGAGTCGTACTTTACCTTAAAACTATCCTTAGATATATCACTAACTTTGGTTGACATAAGTTTTTTAACTTCTTCTGGACTATCCTCTTGACTTTGATAATCTAAAAGAGTTTTATTATTTTCTTCAACAGGCTTTTTTTCTTCTTTAACAACATTTTCATCAGCAATTAAAATGCCGTAAGAGCCTTTATCCACAAAATATTCCTCTATTAAATCTTTAATATTGATTTTTTCCATATTTTCAAATATTTCATTGATTTTAATTGGCTCAAAATTTTCCCTGCCCTTAAGGAAATTGTTAATAAGTAACAAACCATAAAACAAGCCCTTTGGCTTATAACCAAAGTCCTCCTCCTTAAAGAAAAACTTTATGCTGTTTATAACACCCTTAAGTTTATAATCATCAACACCATTTTTAGCTATATCCTTAAAAGTATCATTTAAAACTTTCTTAAATTTATCAGTATTGTTTTCATCTGAATTTTCCACAGTGATTTCCAAAATTGTCGATAAACCACTATCATCAAAATCACAGCTTACCTTGTCACCTAAACCATTATTTAAAAGAGCCTCTTTAATATTTCCTCCCTCTGTATAACAAAGGAGAGTTGAAAGTACACCTAACATAGTACACTTAGTAATATCATTACTTGAGCCTGTGTTAAAAGCCGCCGTAAGAATATTTTTGCTCTTTGTATTGTAATGAATGTTAATATCAATATTATCATTTACTACAACCTTGTTAGGCTTTGGAGGTTCTTTATATTCAAAGTCACTTAAAAATTCATTATCAAGTATGTTAAGATACTCATTAATATCAATATCACCGTATAAATAAATAACAGCATTTGATGGATGGTAATGATTTTTATGAAAATCTAAAAATTCCTCATAAGAAAGGTCTGTTATATAATCTGGATTTCCACCAGCATCATTAGCATAACCACAACCCTCAAATATTTTTTTATTAAGTGTTTCTGAAAGTACAACAGCTGGGTCTGAATACACACCTTTCATTTCATTTAAAACAATACCATTGTAATTTTTACCATCACTATTCCAGCCCTCTTGTCTAAAAATACCCTCATTTTTATACATCAAAGGTCTAAAAACAGCGTCACAATAAACCCTCATAAGGGTTTTAAAATCTGCCTCATTTGTACTACCTATAGGATAAACAGTTTTATCTCTGTAAGTCATAGCATTAAGATAAGTGTGTATTGAGCCTTTATCAAGTATGTTAAAAGGGTCTTTAACATTAAAGTTTTCAGAGCCACATAAAACACTATGCTCTACAATATGAGGTATGCCTTTGTCATTATCAGGCAAAGTATTAAATCCTATTGTAAATACCCTGTCTTTGTCGTCATTTTCAATATATATAAGCCTACAGCCTGAAGTATGGCTGTAAACATAGGCTGTACCTATGTTTTCTATTTTTTCTTGTTTGTATTGTTTAAACATAAGTTCTCCTTTTAGTTTAATTTTATAAAAACACCTGAATTTGTAAGGGAATAATTTTTTTAAACTGTATACTAGCACCATTTACTATGGACGACCAATGGTCGCCCCTACAATATACCTGTTCATATAATATAAATGTTACATTTTATAATGTTATTGAAATAAGATTTTAGCATACGGGTAATAATAAAATTACAAATTACTTGTAGGGGCAAGCATATTGCAGAGAAAGATTTATTTTTCCGTAGAAAAAATGCTGATACTCGTCCTTATATAGGAATAAACGAACACCTAAAAATCCACAATATAGCTCCACTTGTAGGGGGGCTGTCACAAAGTGACTGAGGGGTTTCCTCTACAATTTAACTAAATAACATAATAAATAAAAGGCAGATTACAACCTGCCTTTATTAACTACTCACTAGTTTTTTCACTAGCATTCTCTATATATCTTTGTGCTTCATTTTTAATACTTTGCACAGGGTGTTTTTCTGCCACAGTTTTAAAATAATTTAAAGCAGCAGCCGTATCTCCCTCTTTATCAGCTATTTTACCTAACTGATACATAGAGCTATACCTAATTTCATCACCCTCACTAGTACACTTAATAGCCTTATTAAAATAATCTTTAGCACTAGTATAATCACCATTATTACTTGCTCTTTTGCCATCACTAAAGTATTCACTAGCAGCAGCAGGCAAAACAGTTTTACAAAGGTTTGAATACTGACTCAAAACATCTTGATTAAAACCTGCTGTACTTAATGTAATAAGTTTTTCAGCAGCTTCTTCAACACTACCTTCATCATAGTAATTTTTAATATCACCTAATAACTTTACTCTTTGCTGAATTTCTTGATTATCAGCAGTATGCAATTTAGAACGAAGGTCCTCATTTTCTTGAGTAAGTCTATCAATAGTAGCTGTTTTGTTTTCTAATTCAGTATTCATACTATTTTGAAGTACATTATAATCTGTTTGTAGCTTGTCATAATCACTTCTGTAATTTTTAGCAATAGCTGGCAAACCCATACAACCTAAAACTACAGCAGACACAACTACACCGTATATAAAATAACTAAAGCTACCACCTTGTCTTGACCTAGTTTTTGAACCTGTAGATTTAGACTTAAAAAGTATTCTTTTTTCGGGTTTAAGCAATTGATAATACTTAATAGCTATTGGGTTAGTACAGTCAATTTTAAGCACTTTTTCAGCCATTTTAAAAGCGTCTGACTCCTTACCTCTTTCAATATAACAAAGAGCAAGTAAGTTCATAGCATCAATAAGTCCCTTATTTTTTTCAAGAGCCTTTTTCAAATTTAATATTGCCATATCAGTATTACCCTGATTAGCATAGGATAAAGCCTCATTGTACTTTGTTATTGCTCCATACATTGCATCAGCCTCTCTTGCACTTTCAAGCTCAGCAATGTAATCAATAGCTATGTTATCAGTATTTTTAAGTTTATAGCTAATGCTCCATTCAATAAGAGCATTAGCTACTCTGCCTAATCTGTAATAGCAAAGACCCATAAGATTTCTTGAGTCTACATTTTTCTTGTCAAATTCAAGGCTTTTCCTTAATTCGCCTACAGCTTCCGATATTCTATCCTCACGACAAAGCTCAAGAGCTTTATTGTAATATGTTGCAGACAAACCAACAATTTTCTTTTGTAAAGAGCCAGTGTATAGCATAACCCCACTCCTTACATAGTTTTTTTCAAATCTCTGAGAATATCCATAATATCCTCAACACCATTAGTATCTACTGCTCTAGGAACATCTTTATTCTCTGGCAGTGGTGAAAATTTAGCAAGTTCAGCCTTAAAATCTAACATAGTCCACCTCAATTATTCTTCACTAGTATTAACAGTTTTTGAAATTTCAATACCTAATTCTTCTAACTGCTTTTCGTCAACAATATCTGGTGCGTTAGTAAGTAAACAGCTTGCGTCCTTAACCTTAGGGAAAGCAATAACATCTCTAATACTTTCTGTATCGTTTAAGAGCATTACCATTCTATCAAGACCAAATGCTAAACCACCGTGTGGTGGAGCACCATACTTGAAGGCATCAAGAAGGAAACCAAATCTTTCCTGTGCGTCCTCTGGAGTAAAGCCTAAAAGCTTAAACATCATTTGCTGTATTTCCTGAGAGTGAATTCTAATAGAACCACCACCAAGTTCACAACCATTAAGAACCATATCATAAGCCTTAGCTCTTACTCTACCTGGGTCAGACTCAACATACTGTAAATCTTCGTCCATAGGAGCAGTAAATGGGTGGTGAACAGCAACAAATCTTTCTTCTTCTTCACTATATTCAAGAAGTGGGAATTCAGTAACCCATAAGAACTTATACTCACTGTTATCAAGAATTTCAAGTCGCTTAGCAACTTCAAGTCTTAATGCACCAAGAGCGTCAAATACAACCTTATTCTTATCTGCACAAAGTAAAATTAAATCGCCAGCCTTAGCATCAAAGCGTTCAGCAATCTTCTTGATAGTTTCATTGTCAAAGAACTTAGAAATTGTAGTCTTGTATGTGCCATCATCATTGCAAACAATCCAAGCAAGACCCTTAGCTCCATAAGTCTTAGCAACATCTACAAGAGAGTCAATCTTCTTTCTAGGGAAGTGACCACAACCCTCTGCATTAATACCTCTAACAGAACCACCAGCATCAATAGCATTCTGGAATACACCAAATTCAGAACCATTAACAATATCAGTAATGTTCTTTAATTCCATACCAAATCTAATATCAGGCTTATCAGAACCAAATCTTTCCATAGCCTCACAATATGGCATTCTTAAGAAAGGTGTCTGAACATCAATACCCTTTAATTCCTTAAAGACTTTCTTAATAAGTCTTTCATTTACACTCATAACATCTTCTTCTTCAACAAATGAAAGTTCCATATCAATCTGTGTAAATTCAGGCTGTCTATCTGCTCTTAAGTCCTCATCTCTGAAACACTTAGCAATCTGGAAATACTTATCAAAACCAGATACCATTAAAAGCTGCTTAAAAAGCTGTGGGCTCTGTGGTAAACCATAGAATGTACCTGGGTGAACTCTTGATGGTACAATATAATCTCTTGCACCCTCTGGAGTTGACTTGCCTAAAATAGGAGTATCAATTTCAATAAAACCTTCTTCTGTTAAGAACTGTCTTACTGCCTGACAAAGCTTATGTCTTAAAATAATATTTTCAGCTACACTTGGTCTTCTTAAATCAAGGTATCTATACTTTAATCTAAGCTCTGTACTTACATTAATGTTATCTTCAATCTGGAAAGGAGGTGTATCAGACTCAGATAAAATCTTCATTGACTCAACACTAACTTCAATCTTACCAGTTTTCATATTAGGATTGATATTTTCAGGAGTTCTTGCCTGTACCTTACCTGTTACAGCAATTACATACTCACTTCTAATTTCACTTTCCTTAGCAATAACATCTTCACTGCTGTTGTCCTTATCAACAACAACCTGAACAATACCTGTTCTATCTCTTAAAAGTACAAATGAAAAGTGACCAAATTCTCTCTTACGGCTTACCCAGCCCATAAGTGTCACTTCTTTGCCAACCATTGCTTCGTTTACATCACAGCAATAGCAGCTTCTTTTTAAACCTTCCATTAACTCTGCCATTTTTAATTATCTCCAATCTGTTTTTTTATTTCATTGCCAATGTTCTCAAGCTCAACTGTTACCTGTTCACCAGTTGTCATATTCTTAAGTGCAACTGTGTTAGAATTAACTTCATCTTCACCAATAACAGCAACAAAAGGAATACCTAACTTATTAGCATACTTCATTTTGTGCTTCATACCCTTATTAGCATAATAGCAGTCAGCAGTAAAACCAGCTTTTCTTATTTCACTAGCAGTTTTTAAAGCATAAGATAAATCTATATTCATTGGAAGAACAAGACAATCTGTAAGGCTTGCCTTTTCAGCCTTTATGATGCCAGCATCTTTAAGCTGAGAGAAAAGTCTTGTAAGACCAATAGAAATACCAATACCAGGCATTTTGTTGTTAGTATAATAACCAGTAAGATTATCATATCTACCACCAGAGCAAACACTACCTAAACCTCTGTAATCATCAAGTACAGTTTCATAAACAGTGCCAGTATAATAATCAAGACCTCTAGCAATTGTAAGGTCAATAGTAAAGTAGTCCTCCTCAATGCCAAAGGCTCTCATATATTCAGTAACCTTTTCAAGCTCATCTACACCTTCATTAAATTTATCATTATCAATAGCCATAGCTCTTAAAGCCTCTATCTTTTGACTATCACTACCAGATATTAAAATAAAGTCAATAATCTTGTTGATTTTTTCATCATCAATACCAAGCTCTTTAAGCTCTTCAACTACATTTTCTTTACCAATCTTATCAATCTTATCAATATTTCTTAATATGTCTGAAATTTTATCTTCAAGTCCAAGGCTTTCAAAAAATCCATTTAAAACCTTTCTGTTGTTTAATCTAACAGTAAACTTGCCAAAATCAAGTTTTCTAAATACATTGTAAATAACAGCAGGCATTTCAGCATCATAAGCAATATCAAGTTCTTCATTGCCAATAATATCAATATCACACTGATAAAACTCTCTAAATCTACCCTTTTGTGGTCTTTCACCTCTATATACCTTGCTCATCTGGTATCTCTTAAATGGGAAAGTAAGCTGTCCAGAATGTTGTGCAACATATCTTGCAAGAGGTACAGTAAGGTCAAATCTTAAAGCAAGGTCATTGTCACCTTTGTTAAATCTGTAAATCTGCTTTTCAGTTTCACCACCAGCCTTAGCCAAAAGAACTTCTGAAAGCTCAATAACAGGTGTATCAAGAGGTAAAAAGCCAAAACTTTCATAAACCTCTCTTATAGTGTCATAAATTTTGTTAAATAAAATCTGGTCCTCTGGAAGAAGTTCCATAAAACCAGTTAATATTCTAGGTTTTACCTTATCCTTTGCCATAGTTATCTCCTTTTTAAATCAATGAAATGTTCTTTTTTCTTTCAAGCATTTCATCAATTCTTGTTATATAGTCATCAACGCTTTTAACATTGAATATTCTTTCTATTTGATTAGTTTTAGTATTTACAAGTTTAGTTGAGCCACCAGCACCAAGAGCAAGTATACTCTGCTTTTCTTCCATAATAGCTACATTGTAAATACATTGACAGTTAGGCTTACAATAGCCTACATTTTCAAAATTACCTACCATATTTTTCTGTCTATACATATAGTAAGGGGACATACCCATTTTTTCAGTATACTGTCTTGATATACCAATAAGTTTATCCATTTTAGCAGCATCTGTCATTTCATATTTATCAAGAGTTTCCTTCAATCTTGATGCCCTCTTAACAGCCAAAGTATGTACAGTAATACTTTCAGGAGATAACTTTAAAAGCCCCTCCATAGTATTAGCAACCTCTTTTTCACCCTCGTTAGGCAGACCAAGTATAATATCTGTGTTTATATGCTTATGGCCAACCTTTCTAGCCATTTCAAAAGCATTTAAAAACATTTCAACACTATGTTCTCTGCCTATAAGTTTCAAAGTTTCATTATTTAATGTTTGAGGATTTATAGAAATTCTTGAAACATTATGTTCCTTTAATATCCTAAGTTTATCCTCAGTTATAGTATCAGGTCTGCCTGCCTCAACAGTAAACTCCATAGGAATTTTAAAGCATTTTTCAACATTAGTCAATAGTTTATCTAACTGTTTTTCATTTAATGATGTAGGAGTTCCTCCACCAATGTAAAGACTTTCAAGTTCAACATTATCAAGATACCTTTTTGAAAACTCCATTTCCTTAATAAGAGCATCAATATAAGCATCAACCTTAGCAGAATACTGCTTTAAGGGATAAGATGTAAATGAACAATATAGGCATCTAGTTGGGCAAAATGGAATACCAATATACAAGCCAGCCTTACCAATGCCACCTTCAACTATTTTCTTTTCTTCTTCAGCAACCTTTATCATAAGGTTAAGTTTTTCATCACTTACTAAATACTTATCCTTAAATGTATGTCTAATTTCATCAGTTGTTTTGCCCTCGTTCCAAGCCTCAGACACCAACTTTGCAGGTCTAACACCAGTAAGAATACCCCAAGGAAGTGGAATGTTTAAAATAGAATTTATAGCCTTTGCAATTGAAAGACCTATAACCCTTTTAATTTCTCTTTGGCTATCATTTTCAGCAATAGCCTCTGATTTAGCCTTAAGCTCACCATTGTAATAAACCTCACTGTAGGCAGTATTACCATTTAAAGAGCTTAAAACAGTTATTCCATCTAAAGTATTATCTGTCTGTATATATTTGTCATTTGGATAAAACATCATAAGTACGGACACAACATCATCAATATAGTTGTGCCCATTTAAAACATAATTCATAAAAAACTCCATATAAACATTTGCAATTTAATTTACAAAAGCATTATTTTCCATTTCATATCCAATACTTGTTTGCTGACCGTGACCAGTATAAACAACTGTGTCATAAGGTAACAAAAATAGCTTAGTTCTTATACTTTCAACTATAGCATTACTATCTCCACCAGGGAAATCTGTTCTGCCTACACTCATTAAGAAAAGTGTGTCGCCAGAGAATAAAACGCCTTCTTTTTCAAAATAAAAACAACCGCCACCAGGAGTATGCCCTGGAGTAGATATAACCTTAAATGATAAACTACCAAAAGTGACTTCCTCACCATCATTAAAAACTCTGTCATAAGGAACAGTAAAAGCCTTTCCAAACATTTTAGAAAGATTATAAACTGCCGACTCTGCCACAACTTCTTCTCCTTGACATATACAAATAGGAGCATTAGTATGTTTTTTAATTTCCTCTGCTGCACCAGAATGGTCAAAGTGACAATGAGTTAAACAAATAGCCTTAACATTAAACCCCTGTTGGTCAATTATACCACAAAGCTTGTCAGCCATAGCACCAGGGTCAATAATAACGGTTTCCTTTGTTTCTTCATCAATAACAAAATAACAATTTTCGCCCATATCAGGGGAAACAAACAATTTTAATCGCATTATACCTAATTCTCCTTTAGTTTATTAAGGCTATACAAACATATATCAGTTTAATTATTAACCCTATTAAAACAGCTTATCACTATCTAGCAATATAGTTATTGGTCCATCATTTAAAAGCTCTACTTTCATATCAGCTTGAAAAATGCCACTTTGAACATTGTCATAATTAGCCTTAGCATATTCTACAAAAGCATTAAAACTTTCTCTAGCCTCATCAGGCTTAGCTCCCATAGCAAAGCTAGGTCTATTGCCTTTTCTTGCATCAGCATAAATAGTAAAGTTTGGCACAAGCAAAAGACCATAGCCCAAATCAGATATTGACAAATTCATTTTATCATCGCTATCTTCAAAAATTCTTATATTCTTAAGTTTGTTAAACATCCATTCAAAAGTCTTTTGGTTATCACCAGTATTCATACCAACAAGAGCCATAATACCCTTATCAATTTTACCAACAATTTCACCATCAACCTTTACAGATGCGTAAGCCACTCTCTGCAAAACTACTCTCATTATGAATTCACTCTCTCAATATCATCTACGCCACTTATATTCATTATCTTTTTACAAAGAATTTCAAGCTGTTCTGTACCACTTATTTTTAGAGATAAATCAACTACAGCAGTACCATTTTTAAGACTTCTACCATTAACATTAATAACAGAAAGACCTTCATCAATAACAACCTTTAATATGTCAAGTGTAAGTCCATCTCTATCATCAGCAAATATTCTAATATCTGCCTTAAACTTGCCACCACCGCTAGCTCTGTCAATAGTCCACTCAGCTTCAAGAAGTCTAGCTCTTTCTTCTTCACTCAAGTTAATAATATTTATACAATCTGTTCTGTGTATTGAAACACCTCTACCTCTTGTAACAAAACCAACAATTTCATCACCAGGTACAGGAGAACAACACTTAGAAAATCTAACCTCTATATCACCTACACCGTGAACATAAATACCACTTTTACTCTTTCTCTTTTGTACAGCCTGCTGTGCAGCTGTTTCACTTTCAATATGAGCCTTAATAGCTTCTTCCTGCTCTCTCAAAAGTTCTTGAGCAGTTTTATTACGCTTAACCTCAGCCTGATATTCTTCATTAAGTTTATTAATAACCTGACCTTCTTTAAGTCCACCGTGACCAACGGCAGCACAAACAGACTCCCAATCTTTAAAGCTATATCTTTCTTGAACAGCAGTCATAGCCTTAGGGAAAAGAAGGTCTGAAATATTGTAGCCTTTTCTCTTAGCCTCTTTTTCAAGAAGTTCTTTACCTCTTACAATATTTTCTTCCTTATTAATTTTCTTATACCATTGATTTATTTTAGACTTAGCCTGACTTGTTTTAACAAATTTAAGCCAATCTCTACTAGGTCCTCTTGAATTTTGAGAAGTAACAATTTCAACTCTATCACCATTTTTAATAACATAGTCAAAATTTACTATTCTATTGTTTACTCTTGCACCTACCATAGTATTACCTACAGCAGAGTGAATTGCATAAGCAAAGTCAACAGGAGTAGAACCCTCTGTAAGAGAAATAACCTCACCACTAGGGCTAAAACAGAATACATTTTCACTAAAAGCATCAAGGTCAGTCTTAATAGTATCCATAAACTCGTGGTTATCAGACATATCCTTTTGCCATTCCAAAATTTGTCTTAACCAAGAAAGTTTAGCATCTTCTGCATTGTCCTCAACACCTTCAGTAATACCTTTTTTATACTTCCAGTGAGCAGCAATACCATACTCAGCAGTTCTGTGCATTTCGTATGTTCTTATCTGTATTTCAAATATCATACCATCAGGGCCAATTAATGTATTATGAAGTGACTGATACATATTAGCCTTAGGCATAGCAATATAGTCCTTAAATCTATTAGGCATAGGAGTGTAAGCCTCGTGAACAACACCTAAAACGCCATAACAGTCCTTAACACTATCTACAAGAACTCTAACTGCAAAAAGGTCGAAAATTTGGTCAAGGCTCTTATTTTTAGTGTGCATTTTTTTATAAATACTGAAAAAATGCTTAGGTCTGCCATAAACAGTACAATTTTGAATACCAGCCTCTTTACACTTTTCTCTTATTTCTTCTACAATCTTGTTTACAAAGTCTTCTCTTTCTGACTGTTTTCTATTAATTTTATCAACAAGGTCATAATAAGCCTCTGGCTCTAAGTATCTAAGGCATAAATCCTCAAGCTCTGTCTTAATCTTAGATATACCAAGTCTATCAGCTAATGGTGCATAAATATCCAATGTTTCCTGTGCTTTTTCCTTTTGCTTTTCAGGACGCATATATTTAAGAGTTCTCATATTATGAAGTCTATCTGCAACTTTAATAAGTATAACTCTAATATCCTTAGCCATAGAAAGGAACATTTTTCTATAATTTTCAGCCTGCATTTCTTCTTTAGAAGAATACTCAATGTTAGAAAGTTTTGTAACACCATCTACAAGGAGAGCAACATCTGGGTTAAACATTTCAGATATTTCATCTAAAGTGTAATGAGTATCTTCAACAACATCGTGTAAAAGACCTGCTGTAATACTTTCCAAATCAAGTTCAAGTTCTGCAAGAATTTTAGCAACACAAAGAGGGTGAATAATATACGGTTCACCAGATTTTCTCTTTTGCTCTCCGTGAGCCTCACGAGCCAGTTTATATGCCCTTTCTACAAGAGATAAATCCTTAGAAGGATGGTATCTCCTTATTTCAGCCATAAGCTCATCGTATAACTGTTCCACCTGTTTAGTATCATCAATATGACTCATAAACTCACCTCTTTGCTATAATTCATCAAATAAATTTAATTATAAACCTATTTACACCATTTTTCAAGATATTTTGTAAATTACTGCATATATTATGCTAATTATTATCACAAATTTATATTTAGTTAGGATAAACCATATTTTCCTCTTTAATATCCTTTAAAACTTCATTATAAAATTTAGCACATTCCCACTTAGCAAATGTAAGATTGTGGTCTAAATAATTACCACACTCCTTAGATGTAGTAGCTGGAATTTTGCCTTCAAAATCCATAACATATTTAACAGAGTTAGTAATAGGCTCAAGAACATCCTTAGGCTCTAAATCCCCCTTAAATATAATATACATACCAGTTCTGCAACCCATAGGACCTACATATATTATACTGTCAGCCCAATTCTTGTCCTCTCTTAAATAAACAGCCATTAAATGCTCCAAAGTATGAATAGCAGCAATATCCATACAAGGCTCAATGTTAGGTCTTTTAAATCTAACATCAAAGGTAGTTACAGTTTCGTTACCTACCTTATCTTTACGAGAAACATAAATACCTCTTAACAATTTATCGTGGTCTATAGTAAAACTTGCAACCTTCATTATAAAATCTCCTTTTTATCAATATTTTTATTAATTATATTTTATTACAAATCACCTTAAATTACAAGAGGGCATAAAAATAATAGCATTATATGTTTTTATTGCATAATAAATTTATCAAAGGGTCTTTAAAAGCCTTATTTTGTTATATATTTAACACAATAAGGCACAATATTTCACTTGTATTTTTATGAAAAATATTGTATTATTAAGGTATAGTAAATTAAAAGAAATTGTAAACAGCAATATTTTTTTGTCTAAAATCAAAAAATTTGCTTTTACAGTTCTTATACTAAGTAAGGAGGAAACAGATTATGAATCTTAAAACCTTTAAGATTGGTGGTATCCATCCACCTGAGGGCAAAGAGGCAACTGAGAAAAAGCCTATAGAAATAATTATGCCCAAAGAAGGTGCACTCATGGTTTATCCTATGAGTCAGCATATTGGTGCTCCAGCCTCCCCTATTGTTAAAAAGGGTGACAGAGTTTTACTTGGTCAAAAAATAGCTGAAGCTGAAGCATTTATGTGTTCACCTATCCACGCATCTGTATCTGGTACAGTTAAGGATATTAAGCCTATGCTTACTCCTAGTGGTGCTATGGTACAGTCTATTATTGTGGAAAACGATGGTCTTTTTGAAGAAGACCCATCTCTCGGTCAAAACAAGGACTGGGAAAATCTTTCAAGAGAGGAAATCTTGGATAAAATCAAAAACGCCGGTATAGTTGGTCTTGGTGGTGCAGGTTTCCCAACTCACATCAAGTTAAATCCACCGGCAACAGACAAGATTGATTCAATCATTGTCAATGCTGCAGAGTGTGAGCCATATCTTACAACTGACCACAGAATAATGCTTGAAAAAACAGACAGGCTTGTTAAGGGTCTTGCAATTATGCTTACACTTCACCCTGGTGCAAAGGGTTACATCGCTATTGAAAACAATAAGCCAGATGCTATTAAGGCAGTTAGTGCAGCCTGTCAGGCTTATGATAACATTAGTGTTATTGCCCTTTTAACTAAGTACCCTCAGGGTTCTGAAAAACAGCTCATTTATGCTGTAACAGGTAGAGAGGTTAAGTCAGGCAAGCTTCCTGCATCAGAAGGCTGTATAGTAGATAATGTTGATACTGTACTTGCTATTGAAAGAGCTTGTGCACAGGATAGACCTCTTATGAGAAGAGTTGTAACATTTACAGGTGATGCTGTAAATAACCCAGGCAACTATCAGGTTAGAATCGGTATGAATATGAACGATTTTATTGAGCAGATAGGTGGCTTTAAGGAAGAACCAGGCAAGATTATTGCTGGTGGTCCTATGATGGGTAAGGCTATATTCTCAACAGATGTTCCTTTTGTAAAGACATCATCAGCTCTTTTATGCTTGACTAAAAAGTCAGCAGAGCTTCCACCAGAGTCAAACTGTATTAGATGTGGTAAATGTGTAGGTGCCTGTCCAATGGGTCTTATGCCTTTAACTCTTAATCAAGATGCTCTTGCTGGTGATATGGCAGCATTTGAAGCTCACAACGGTCTTGACTGTATTATGTGTGGTTCTTGTTCATTTGTCTGTCCAGCTAAAAGACATTTGGCTCAAACAATTATAGCATTCAGAGGCGAAGTAATGGCTTCTAAGAGAAAGAAATAAGGAGTGTGTTTTAATATGAACAGTAATTTAATGGTTTCATCATCACCTCATATTCGCTCAAAAGAAACCGTTTCAAGCGTTATGAGAGATGTAATTATTGCTCTTGTGCCAGCAGGCATAATGGGTATCGTATTTTTCGGTGTATCTGCTGCCATTATTATTGCAGTATCAATTATTGCAGCTATGGTATGGGAAACACTTTATAACAAAATAGCTAAGAAGTCTAACACAGTTAAGGACTACTCAGCAATTATTACAGGACTTTTACTTGCATTTAATATGCCAGCTTTATCATTAAGCGAGCATCCTATTTCAATATTTGTTCTTCCAATTATTGGTACAGGTGTTGCCATTGTTGTTGCAAAGCAATTATTCGGTGGCTTAGGTCAAAACTTTATTAACCCAGCTTTAGCTGGTAGAGCTTTCCTTGTAGCATCTTACCCAACATTAATGACAGGTTCTGCTTTCAAACCAACTCAGTTCCTTGGCATTGATGCTGCATCTTATGCTACACCACTTGCATCAATGAAGGAAGGCGGTGCTTATGGTGCTGACTTAATTCAGGGTCTTATTGGTAACACAGGTGGTACTATTGGTGAAACTTGTGCTATCGCTCTTATTTTAGGCGGTATTTACCTTATTGCAAGAAAGGTTATTTCTTGGAGAATTCCAGTTTTATACATCGCTACAGTTTTAGTATTTACATACATTCTTAAATTCTGTGGTGTAGAAGGTGCTGCAAACAGAGATTTTACAGAACTTTTCTATGGTGGTCTTATGTTAGGTGCTTTCTTTATGGCAACTGACTACGCATCTTCACCAGTTACTCCTACAGGTCAGCTCATTATGGGCTTTGGCTGTGGTTTTATAACAGTGCTTATTAGAGTATTCGGTGGTTATCCTGAAGGTGTATCTTACTCTATCTTACTTATGAACCTTTGCGTTCCTCTTATTGATAGATGGACTTCACCTAAGAAGTTTGGATATGTTAAGCCTGTTAAAGTTAAGGAGGTGAAGTAATATGTCAAAGATAATTAAGCCAGCTGCAGTTCTTCTTATTATCTGTATTATTGCTGCAGGTCTTTTAGGCTATGTTAATGCTATTACTTTAAAGCCCATTGCAGACCAGGACGCAAAAGCTAAGACAGAAAGTATGACAGCTGTTTTACCAGATGCTGCAAGCTTTGGAGATGAAAAAGAAGTAAATGAAGGCGATATTACTTCTGTAACACCAGCCCTTGACGAAAGTGGCAACGAAATCGGTTATGCTGTAGCTATTACAACAAAGGGTTTCTCTGCAGGTCTTAAGTTAATGTATGGTATTGATACAAACGGTGCTATTACAGGTCTTTCTGTAGTAGATTGTTCAAACGAAACACCAGGTCTTGGTGCTAATGCAAAAAATGAAAGTTTCTATGGTCAGTTTACTGGCAAAAGCGGTGAAGTAAAGGTATCTAAAGACGGTGGCGAAATTGAAGCCCTTACTGGTGCAACAATTACTTCAAGAGCTGTTGCTAATGCTGCAACAGAAGCTATACAGTATGTGACAGAAAATTATTTGGAAGGAGGGGCTAATTAATGAATCCAATTAAAATAATTAAAAATGGTATAATTGATGAAAACCCTACTTTTGTACAGGTTATAGGTATGTGTCCTACACTTGCTGTTACTTCATCAGCTACTAACGGTGTAGGTATGGGTCTTTCCACAACAGCCGTACTTATATGCTCAAACTTTGTTATTTCTTTAATTAGAAAGATAATTCCAGATTCAGTAAGAATTCCTTGCTATATCGTAGTTATTGCATCTTTCGTTACAATTGTTCAGATGCTTTTAAAGGGTTTTGTGCCATCACTTAACGCAAGTCTTGGTGTGTACATTCCTCTTATTGTTGTAAACTGTCTTATCCTTGCTAGAGCTGAGGCTTATGCTGGTAAGAACGGTCCTATTGCATCATTATTTGATGGTGTTGGTATGGGTTTAGGCTTCACACTTGCACTTACTATTCTTGGTGCAGTTAGAGAGTTACTTGGTAACGGTAGTGTATTTGGTCTTACTCTTTTACCAGAAACTTGCAAAACATTACTTATGATTTTACCACCAGGAGCATTCTTTACACTTGCATTCCTTATGGTATTAGTTAATTTAGTAAAAAATAGAAAGTAGGAGGTGGATAGCTAATGGATTTATTTATAACATTAATGGCGGCTATTTTCGTCAATAACTTTATATTCTGTAAGTTCTTAGGTATCTGTCCATTCCTTGGTGTATCTAAGAAAGTAGAAACAGCAGCAGGTATGGGCGTTGCAGTTATCTTCGTTATTGCCCTTGCATCAGCTGCAACTTGGCTTGTGTATAATTTTGTACTCGTTCCTTTGAACCTTTCATATTTATACAATATTGCCTTTATTTTAATTATTGCATCTTTAGTTCAGTTTGTAGAAATGTTTATTAAGAAGAGTTCACCATCTCTTTATCAGGCACTTGGTGTTTATCTTCCTCTTATCACAACAAACTGTGCTGTACTTGGTGTTACAGTAACAAATATGGAAAGCAACTATGGTTTTATTAAGTCTTTAGTAAATGGTGTAGGTGCAGCAGTAGGTTTTGCTCTTGCAATTATACTCTTTGCAGGTGTTAGAGAAAGACTTGAAAGATGTCCTATTCCAAAGGCATTCCAGGGCTTCCCAATTACACTTATAACTGCCGGTCTTATGTCTATGGCCTTTTTAGGCTTCTCAGGTATGCTTTAATAAGGAGGGTTTAAAAATGGATATTAATGCAATTTTATTTCCCGTACTTGTTTTAGGCTGTATGGGTGTGATTTTTGGTGCAGTTCTTGGTTTTGCATCTATTATTTTCAAGGTTGAGCAGGACCCAAAAGTTCCTCTTGTTAGAGAATGTCTTCCTGGTGCTAACTGTGGTGGCTGTGGATTTGCTGGTTGTGATGCCTTAGCTGAAGCTATTGCTAAGGGTAATGCTCCTGTAAATGCTTGTCCTGTTGGTGGTGCTGCTGTTGCTGAAAAGGTTGCTGCTGTTATGGGTGTTGAAGCTGGTTCAGCAGAGAAGATGACAGCCTTTGTTAAATGTCAAGGTGATTGTGACAAGGCTAAGTCAAAGTTTGAATACTATGGTCAAGATGATTGTAGATTTGAAGCATCTATTTCTGGTGGTCACAAAGCCTGTTCTCACGGTTGTTTAGGTGACGGTAGCTGTGTTGCAGCTTGTGCCTTTGATGCAATTCATATTGTAAACGGTGTAGCTGTTGTTGATAAGGAAAAATGTGTAGCTTGTGGTGCTTGTACTAAGGTATGTCCAAAGCACTTAATTGACCTTGTTCCTTACGCTAAGAGAGTAAGAGTTATGTGTAACTCTCTCGACCAGGCAGCAGTTGCTATGAAGGCTTGTACAACAGCTTGTATTGGTTGTGGCAAGTGTGCTAAGGGTTGTCCAGTTGAAGCAATTGAAATGACAACAATTGGCAATTTAGTACCACCTGCTAAGATTGCTAAAATTGATTATAGCAAGTGTGTACAGTGTGGCAAGTGTGTTAGCGAGTGTCCAAGAGGTGCTATTGTTAAACTTGACGCATAAAAATAAATATACTTTATTTTGCCCCATTAAAAATGGGGCTTTTTTATACCCAAAATCAACATATCTTATATAGTCACCAATAATATTATTCTGTAATTTTATGTTTTTATATAGTTTTAATATAACTTATAATTTTAATTGTTAATATTGTATAAAAATTACTTTTATTTTCATTGATTATATGTTATACTATTATATGAATTAATGATAAGTTTATAACAAGCTTACAGAAAGGAGTCATAATATGAAAAGAAAAATTATTTGTGCTTTCTTAGCCTTAACAATGGCTATGTCATCATTTGGTGTGACGAGTTTTGCCCGTTATACAAGTGATACTAATACTTATGAATATAAGTCAACTACTGATTTGGAGGCAACTATTGATAACGAAAAGGTTGTTATTACTTGGCCAGCAGTAGATACTACAGGCAAAATTATTAATGCCAATCCTTTAAAAGCTGACGGTCAAAGTTCATCAACTGGTAATCCAACAGCCGGTTGGACTAATCCAACTCAAGGTATGATTATTCAATATGACGGTTGGCTTCCAGACGGCACTCACAATTCAGTTAAAAACGATAACAAGACTAATCACAATGTTTTATACGGTTTAACTGACAAAAAAACTGATTATCCTGTAGCTGTACTTGACCCTAAGGATAATAGCTTTGTTAAAAATGCCTATGTAGATACAACTGTTGTAGCAACAAGTTTTGCTACAGCTTATGAGGTTCAGTATTCTGAGGACGGAATTAATTGGAAGCAGGACCACATTGCATCTTCATTTAATCACGGCAAAAAATTAACTAGAATTAATGCTGATGGTACATATTCTAACGATAAGAAAAACACATTTTTCTTAGAGGACCAAATTACAGAGGCTTTAACAGCAAGTCTTAAGCCTGAAACTAAATATTTCATTAGAGTAAATGCTTATGATGCTTCAAATTCTGCATCATTATCAACACCATACAAGACTTTTGAAACTACTATTACAACACCAAAGGCAAAGGAGCTTACACCTGCTTTCCCAACAGTTGAAGGTAGTGGTATCTATTCTCAGGGTGGTCGTGGTTCAGCAACTCAAAAGGCTGATGTTTATGTTGTAACTAATCTTACAGACTCTGTATCTAATCCTGAACCTGGCTCTTTAAGATATGGTCTTGAAAGAAGAGATAGAACAGACGGCAATAAAAACTATCCAAGAATTATTACTTTTGCTGTAGACGGTGTTATTAATGTTGACCCTACTGCATCTAAGAGCCAGAGAAGATTAAACATAAATAGTAATACTACTATTTTAGGTCAAACTGCTCCTGGTGAAGGTATTACAGTTTATGGTTCTTCAATTAAATTTAATGGTGAAAACATTATTTCAAGATACCTTCGTTTCCGTTTAGGCGAAGGCTATGACCAAGATGTTGCAACTGCAACTGGTTCTAATATTGTTGTTGACCATTGTACATTTAGCTGGGGTGTTGACGAATGTTTTACTGCTAAAGAAATAATTAATTCTAGTATTCAGTACAACATTATTGCATCAAGTATGTCTTTCCCTAACAAGACTGGTGTAAACAACACTGACCCAGAAATTGCATCTGGCGAAAGTGAAGCTAAGCACGGTATGGGTTCTATTCTTAATGGTTCTGATGTATCTTATACTCACAACCTTTGGGCTAACCACGGTACAAGAAATCCTAGATTTGAAGGTGGCTTTACATACAACGGCGTATCCTATGGCAACAAAATTGACTTTGCTAACAATGTAATTTACAACTGGGGTCACAATTCTGGCTACGGTGGTGAAAGAGGCAAAGGCAACACAAATATTGTAGGTAATTACTACAAGCCTGGTCCTAATACTTTAGAAAAGGCTTATACAAGAATATTTGATATTGACGGTAGCACAAGTAAATATTTCTTTAAAGACAATGTTATGACATCAAGTGATGAAGTTACAGCAAATAATAAACTTGGTTTCTATGATGTAACTGATTCAGCCGTTCTTTCAACACCTGTTGAACTTACTAATCCTTATACTGCAACTTCAGCAAATGATGCTTATTCTAAGGTTATTGACTCTGTTGGTGCAAGCTATAAGAGAGATGCACAAGATGCTAGACTTATTAACGAATTAAAGAATGGTACTGGTAGATTTATAAACAACGAATTTGAAGCTGGTGGTATTCTTGTTAATGACAGTGCTACAGCACCTAAGGATACTGACCTTGACGGTATTCCAGATGAATGGGAAACTAGTCACGGTTTAAATCCTAATGACAGCAGTGATGCAACAGCTATTGTAACAGATGAAACTAAGTCTTACAACGGCTATACTAATATTGAAGTTTATGCTAATGACCTTTTAGGCGAATGGAAAGAAAGCACTATTACTCTTACAACACCTGAAAATCCTGTTCCTACAATCAATAGTATTTCTGGTGATACATTAGTTAATAATAGTGATGTAAACTATACTTTAACAAAGGGACAGACTTACACAATTAATAAGAGTGTTACAAGTGCTGTTAATAGCTACAAGATTTTATTAAATGATAAGATAATAGCAGAAAATACTGATACATTTACTGTTCCTAGTGATGAAAACACTGGTATGTATTACTTAGCATTATTTGTAACAAGTGACAAGGGCGATGCAATTTCATCAGCTATACCTGTTACAGTTATTGATAGTGCTAATAACAGCAATTTAGAAGGCTTTACTTCAACAGATATTGGTGCTGTTAAGGCATCTGGTGGTGACTATTATGATTCAACATCAAATACACTTGTTTCAACTGGTGCTGGTCATATTGGTATACTTAACACAAGCTCAACACAAGCTCCTGATGCTTTCCACTTTAATTACAAAGAAATAAGTGGTAACTTTACTTTCACAGCTAAGGTTGATAACCTTGCTAAACTTGACTATATGCAGCAATCAGGTCTTATGGTTAGAAAGAGCCTTGACCCTACAAGTGAGTTCTATATGGCATCTCTTACATATATTAAGGGTGAAGATTACGAAGGCATTAAGGATATTACTGGCGACAGCATTAAGGCCAAGAACATAAGAACTATGGTAAGAACTGCTGACGGTAACTCTATAGGATATACTAACAATATGTTAGGTATACCTGTAGTAAGAGTTAATGCTGAACCTAACAAGGGTTGGGCAAGAATATCAAGAAGTGGCAATACAATTACTCTTTCAGCATCTCTTGATGGTTCTAATTGGTATACTATGGACACTTACGAAACAACATTACCAAATACTGTATATGTAGGTTTTGCTACAGATGCAGCACAGGATACAATGTCACTTGTTAAATATAATGGTACTGTATTTAGCAACATTGAACTTTCTAATGGTAATGGTGGCAAGGGTGATGCAAACTGTGATGGTAAAATTGATATAACAGATGTTCAGAGAGTATTAAACTATGTTTTATCACCTGAAACAACAAATATGACTAGTGAAGAAATTGAAAATTCTAAGGTTACTGGTAATGATAATGTAACAACTATGGATGTTGCTGAAATTCTTCAAAAGGTACTTGATAGTAGCTATCAGTTTAACACTAAGTAATATTTAATACATAAAAAAAGACCTTAAATTCTAAAATGAACCGACCTCCAAAAGTTAGTCCAAAATCTAACAAATGGAGGTCGGTTCAAAACATTTAGGGTCTTTTATTTATCACTAAAAAGGACTTCTTCAGCTATTTTAGCTGCATCTTTTATACAATCAGCACAAGGTCTTAAAACCTTACCAGTTGTTACTCCCTTTAATTCTTTACATACTACAGAGCTATTTTTATCAAGAAATTCATTAACAATTTCTCTTGAAAGTTTATAAGTTTGACCCTTACTATTAGGTGTTTCAAGATTACCTGTACTATTTACTAAACCTGCCAAAACACAAGCTCCAGAAACAGCACCACAAGTACCTTCCATACCACCCATACCAGCACCTAAAGCCTCAGTAAGTTTAAACAAAGTTTCTTCATCAAGTCCTACAAGGTCAGCATAAGTACAGGCAACTGCTTGTGCACAGTTATAACCCTTATCGTGTCTTTTTATAGTTTCCTCTACTCTAGTGTTCATTATATTCACTCCTTCAAATAACATAAAAATACAATTTTCTACATTTATAATATCACAAAATTACAAGTTTATCAATTAAGTTTGCAAACTAATCAAAAACTTATTGTAACAGTTGACATTACAACTTCACAAGAGTATAATTATTTAAATGAATAATATATAAGGAGTTTTTATATGCAAATATCAAGCCGTTTTACTATTGCTATTCATATTTTTATGTGTATAGATACTTTTGAAAAAGATTATAAAATAACTAGTGATTTTCTTGCATCTAGTATAAATGTAAACCCTGTTATAATAAGAAAAATAATTGCACAATTAAAATCTGCTAATTTAATAGAGGTTAAAAGAGGTAGCGGAGGAGCTACAAGTACAAAACCATTAAATGAAATTACTTTTCTCGACATATACAATGCTGTAGAATGTGTTGATAATGGCAAACTTTTTCACTTCCACGACAATCCAAATCCTAAATGCCCTGTTGGTAATAATATACACATTGCTTTAGATAATAAGCTAAATCAAGTTCAAACAGCACTAGAAAAAGAACTTAGTAAAATTACTTTAGCTGATGTTGCAAAGGATATGGAAAAAAGTATTGCTAATTATTCTATATAATAATATTAATGTAATAATAAAAAAGGAATTAACTAATTTTGTAACCTAGTTAATTCCTTTTTGTAATGTATTATTTATTTACATTTATTTGTATAGTCATATCATTGTAAGTAATTGTCATATTATTTTTTTCATCAATAGCCACATTTGTTGCTTCTCTATTTTTTTGATTTTTAAGCCAATAATAACCATTACTTCCTACAGATATACATTCCCATTGACCACTACTACTCTGACCTGATTGGCTATAATTTTCACTAATTTTTCCAAAATTTGATACTTCTTTGTGATATAAATTAGGTATAGTTATTGTATATTTTTTATTCCCGTTACCAGTAAACTTTATACCTTTATAAGTGTAATTAACACTTGCCTGTTTAAGATATTTATTAAAGAATACATCACTAAGCATTAAAGACTCATTTTCAACAAGTTTGCTCTTTTTTTCAGTATTAAGTAAAAATGTTTTTCTGCCACCATATTCACAATTAAGAGCCAAACCACTTGCTGTAGGCACAAAATAACCATTCCAATCACCACTAGGTGAATAGCCTGTGAAGAAATATGTATTCCCCTTTGGTGATGTAAATTTAATATAACCATAGTAATAACTATTAGCATCACCATTTGAAATTGTGTAATTAGCATTACTAATATCTATAGAAACATAATCCTTGTTTATTACATTTACAACCATACCGTCAAGGCTATATGTACCTGCTGGCTTATTAGCATAATTAGCAAGATAAGCTGGAATATTTTTATAATTATTAGTATATAAAAGCACATTTATTCTGTATCTTCTTATAGCCTTAAAATATTCATTAATTTCATTTGTAATATTAATATTCTTGTCCCAACTACTTGCATCTACAGAAGTAGGCTCATAGTTATAGTTTAAATAAATATCATTTTCAGCATCTGGACCAGAATGTTGATACTGATATACAATATACTTATCATTTTTAAGGTAGCTCTCAAAATCACTTATTTTTTTATCATACTGACTTTTTTGACTTGTTGTAGCTTTACCTGAGCTAATCATATTATCTGTAAAGCTATTAAGCTGTACAGTAAAATCACTTATTTTTAATGCTGCATTTTTAGTATGTTCAACATAAATATCATTTTGACCAGCATAAACAGAACTTAAACTAAGTACAACAAAAATAGCTAAAAAAGCTAAAAATATCTTTTTCATATAAGCACTTCCTATTCTATATAAAATCTAAAGGCTGTCACAAATAAATGCAACAGCCTATTTATTACTTAAACTTATCTGCCATAGGTGAACCCATACTCACAGCCACAGCGTGTATTTCTTCCTTACACTTAGCAAGTCTAGTTTGAGTATCAGCAACTTCACCATTTTTTTCTATATCTTCCTTAATTTCAGCAAGGCTAGTACCAGCCTCAATAAGTGAAGTGTAATCATTTTCACTTATTTCACCCTTGTCAACCTTTTGAGATGCGTCATTAAGAAGCTGAGTAAAGTTATCATTTAATTCTTGAAAATCAATTTTGCTTGTGTTTTCAACAGCTTTTGTGTTATCTTCTGGCTGTTGAGTTTCTTCCTGTGCATTATTAATAGTCAACTTATTAACTGTTGTAAATTTATCAACAACTTCGTTAGGAGCTGCACACTGTGATGCAATAACAGCAAGTGTATCCTGCATAGTATTAAGCTCATTTCTAATTTCCTTAGTATCTTCTGGACTATCTATAATTTCATCAAGTCTACTACAAAGGTTGTTATACTCATCAACTCTTTCTTGGTCTAAGTAACCCTTTGTGTAGCCATCATCAACATAATCCTTAAGTTCCTTAGCTGATTTCTTAAGCTCCTTAGCAAAATCCTTAATTTCATCACTTTTGTTGGTTTCATCTTGAGCCTGTGTTGTTGTTGTGGCTGCTTCTGTTCCCTTAGCATTATCACAACCAGTCAACAATGATGACACCATTACACCCATAGCTAAAATACCAATGAATTTTTTCATAAACCCACTCCTATTCTATAATACCTCTGATTTCACTTAAATCATTAACATTATATTTCTTCATATACTCCTCAATGCCTTCAACTGTATCAACAGTTGCTCTAGGATTAATAAAGTTAGCTGTACCAATAGATACACCAGTTGCACCAGCCATAATAAACTCAATAGCATCTTCAGCATTTGATATACCACCCATACCAATAACAGGCACATCAACAGCCTTGCAAACTTCATAAACCATTCTTACAGCAACAGGCTTAACAGCTGGACCACTCATACCACCAGTTTTTCTGAAAAGAACTGGCTGTCTTTTGTAAATATCAATCTTCATACCATTAAGAGTATTAATAAGGCTAAGAGCATCTGCACCACCACTTACAGCAGCCTTAGCAATGTCTGTAATAGATGTTACATTAGGGCTAAGTTTAACAATTAAAGGCTTATCTGCCACCTTTTTAACCTCATTAACAACCTTTTCAACCATAGTTGGGTCAGTACCAAAAGCCATACCACCCTCACTAACATTAGGGCAAGAAATATTAAGCTCAAGAAGGTCTACATCTTGACCTTGAAGTTTTGTAACAACATTTACATACTCATCAATGGCGTGACCACAAACATTAACAATAATCTTTGTGTCAAATTGTCTTAAAAATGGAATATCATTTTCAATAAAATAATCTACACCAGGGTTCTGTAAACCTACAGAATTAAGCATACCACCATAAACTTCAGCTATACGAGGTGCAGGATTACCATTCCAAGGCTTGTCAGCAACACCCTTAACAACTACAGCACCAAGTCTATTTAAGTCTACAAATTCAGAAAATTCTCTACCACTACCAAATGTACCAGATGCAGTCATAACTGGATTTTTAAGTTCAACGCCACAAATATTTACCTTAGTATTCATTACCAGCACACCTCCTTGCTGTCAAAAACAGGTCCGTCTTTACAGACTTTCTTATATGTCCAAGAATCGCCATCTTTAATCTGAACAACGCAACCTACACAAGCACCAATACCACAAGCCATTCTTTCCTCCATAGATACCTGACAAGAAATGTTGTTGTCAGCAGCATACATAGAAAGGAACTTAAGCATAATCTTAGGGCCACAAGAATAAATCATATCACCTGTAATCTTTTCTGCCTTTAAAAGGTCAACAACATTTCCCTTAAATCCAACAGAACCGTCATCAGTGGCAACATAAACTTTAGCACCAAGTTTTTCAAATTCATCAACAAGGAAAGAGCCACTTCTAAAACCAAGAACAACAATTTTTTCACCCTTAAGCTGTTTGCAAGTTTCAAGGAGAGGAGGAACACCAATACCACCACCAACTAAGATTGCCTTGCCTTCACCTAATGTATAGCCATTTCCACAAGGTCCTAAAAGTCTAATTTCATCATTAGGCTTTAACTGTGAAAATAACTTTGTACCCTTGCCTACTATCTGGAATACAAGTCTTAATGTACCCTCATTTTTATCAATTTCACAAATACTAATAGGTCTTGAAAGAAGATTAACTCCATTATCTGGATAAACTTCAACAAACTGTCCAGCTTTTGCCTCTTTTGCAATATTAGGACAGTATAATTTTAAATCACATATTATGTCAGTTATAAAATCAATTGACTTGACTTTAGCCATTTCTATTGTTTTCATAGTAATTTCTCCTTCGTCTATTCTGTTTACTTTACAAGCATCTATATTAATTTTACAACATATTTTAGGTATTTACAAGAGGGGAATTATATATTATATACAATAAATATAAACATTTTTAAGGGCTATGGATTTTAACCATTTATAAAAATTATGGGAGGATAAAATCCTCCCATAAGCTCGTAAAAAAACTAAAAATTTTGCAATTAATAAAAATGTTATTACAAAAACTTAAAGCGTCGCAGACTTTAATCCGCAGGTTTGAAACCCCGAAGAATACGGGGCTTGCTTTGCGTAGCAAAGTTGCTTGATGGAATTTACTTTCACCGAGGCTGGTCGCTTCATAGGTGGGTACATAGTACCCTTACTGCAAGAAATGCGTGGATTTCTTGCAAGGCTGTCGACTTTATCGACAGCTAGAATAATATTATTATTTAATTATACATAAGCCCCATATACATATTGCCACAGTTAAATTCACAATGTTTTTTCATCATACCAACGGGAGAACTATTGCCTATTTCAGTTACTTCAACAGCATCTACTTTAAGGAATTTGCAAATAGAATTAAGCAAAATTTCCTTGTCATTATCATTAAGATACATTAATTCTTCAACCTTATCAGAAACAATAGCATAAGCATTATTATAACAAAATACCTTACCACCAAGAGCCTTATACATATTTAATTGTGTCTGCCAATAGGCATCACTTCTTACAATATCACCATTATAAATTCGAGAAAGTATTTTAACATCATTACACTCATTTATTTCATCAACTTTATCAAATGCTTTATAGGTATATTTATTAGCAAAAAAGCAAGTTTCATAGCCTAATTTGCCATAAAAATCATATAAAGGCTTATTAGCCGGTATGAGAATTGAGGCTATAACACCATTTTCAACATCAATTTCAAATGACTTATTAAGAAGTTTACTCATTAAGCCCTGCTTTCTATATTTGGGATTTGTAGCAGCACCATATATATATGTGACTTTGCCAATATTTTTTAATTCATAAGGCATCATTTGAGCCATAGAAACAACTTTATTATCCTTAATCAAAACAAGAGTGTTATTAAAATCAAAAATATTTTCAAAAAAATACCCATTAAAATCTGGTTCTTCTGGAAAAGCAATATTCCAAAGTTCTTTAATGCTAGGTATATCCTCTTTATTTGCAAATCTTATCATTTTAACCTGCCTATATAATTAAGTGTAGTAAATTCAGGATAATAAGACTCCTTAGCCTTTCTCAATCCCTCAATACCTAAATCTTCTTCCCTATCTACATATTTAACATCTTTACAACTGTTTAAAACAAATTGCTGATTTATAACCTGATATGCACCATTTATATTATGGTCAGCCTTTTCAATATGCACAATCATAGTATCATCAAATGATTTAGAGCCTAAAGTTACAGCAATAATTTTGCCATCAAGTCTTAAAATACCACCAACAATTCCTAACTCTTTATAGTTTTTAAGTGCAATAGATGCAGCACAAAGCTCACCTAAAAATTGATTATCAAAATCACACCACTCTACTTGATAACTAAAAAATTCTCTTATATTATCATCATTAAGTTCTTCATAAGACCATCTTCCGTCATATTCCTTATAAAATTTATTAGTATGATTTTTCTTTTTATGAAGTTTTTTACCTGATAAAGTAGCAAGTTTTTCTGCCAAATAAACATAATCTGCATTATCTCTATTTTCTTCAAAATCAAATTTATTAGGAAAATATTTTTCAAGTTTTTCCTTTTGCTCCTTGTATATTGAAACAAATATCCAAGGCTCATTTTGTTTTTTAACAAAATCTAAAAGTACATTAACTGCTTCAACAAAATCTCCATCACCCTCTGGCACAGTGTAGCAACGAACTCCATTATCACCATTACTTCTTAAATAAATAAAGTCATTGTACACAACAAATTGAGTATTATAATCTTTACCCCATATAAATAAATCAGTAAAACAATACTCACATAAAAAGTGATTTTCTCTTTTATAATATTTTTCAATAAGTGCTTTGTCTGTAATTTCTATTGGTTTAAATTCCAACATATATATTCCTTCATTCCTCTGTTTAGTTTTTTACATATATATTTTACACCATTTTGTCAAGTTGGTCAATTTCATCAATTATTTGATTAATTCCTGTCAACCAAAACTCCTTACTATACAAATCAATGCCGGCAATTTTTGCTACATCACTTAATGGCATTGTACTTGATGCAGACAAGAATTTATCATAAAGAGGTAAAAAGTCTTTGCCCATTTTTTTATAAAGACTATAAAGACATTTTGAAAGTAATGCACCAAAGGCATAAGGGAAGTTGTAATAATTAAATTCACCATCATAATAATGTGGCTTGCAAACCCACATATATTTATGCAAATATTTTTCATTAAGTCCTTTTCCATAAGCAGTTTTTTGAGCAGATAACATTAAGTTATTTAATTCATCAACTGAAAGAGTTCCATTTTTTCTATGTTCAAAAACAGAGTCCTCAAACAAAAATCTTGAATAAATATCAACAATACACTGTGTTAAACCCATAATATCATTTTCAAGAATATTTATTTTTTCATTTTCACTAGCTGACTTTAAGGCTTCGTTCACAACAATACTTTCACAAAAAGTAGATGCTGTTTCTGCAATAGGCATAGGATAAAAACTATTTATTTCACTTAAATGAAAAAGTCTTGTATTATGAAAAGCGTGACCTAATTCGTGAGCCATAGTTATAACATCATCAAAAGCTCCTCCAAAGTTTAAAAGTATTCTACTTTCGCCAATTGAATGTATAGTTTCGCAATAAGCTCCTCCCACTTTACCCTTTTTTGGCATAATATCAAGCCAACGATTTTCAAAAGCAGATTTAGCAAAGTTGCCTAAATCCTCACTAAAACCATAAAAACACTTTAATACAAATTCTTTTGCTTCATCAACAGTATACTCCTTATGACTATTAACAACTGGTGCAAAAAGGTCATAAAAAGGAAGTGTACCTTTTTTACCTAAAGCTCTAGCTTTAATAATAAAATAATTTTGTAATTTATCAAGGCTTTCTTTAACAGCACCAAACATAGACTCTAAAATATCACTATCTATTCTTGATTCAATTAATGTCATATCAAGAGGTGACTTATAACCTCTCATATTAGAAAGAGTAATTACTTCTCCCTTTATACCATTCATACAAAATGCTACAGGCTGTTCAATTTTGCTATAAGCCTTTAATTCTGCCTCATAAGCTGATTTTCTAACCTCTTGTGATTTGTCATAAGCTAAATTTCTAACTTGTGATAAAGGTATTTCTTCATTGTTGTATTCAACCATTAATGTTGATGATAATTGGTTCCACTGTTTTTCCCACAAAAGTGAACCTGTATTTTTCATTTTAGAAATAACAGCTTCTTCGGCAGAACTAAGAGTGTGACTACCTTTAGCCTTAACAGTCCTTAAATAAAAGCTATGTTCCTTTAACAAAGGACTATTATCTATTAATTGCTCTAAATCACTTATATTCTTAACAAAATCAACAATAGCTGTATTTTGATATGATGTTTCAGAGTCAATACTTTCAAGGACATCTATTGCTTTACCAATTTCACTATTAGTTGTATCTGTAGTTTGTGCTAAATTAGCATACATTATAAGTTTATCATAAGACATAACATTGTTTTTTAATTCAATGTATTTTTCAAGTTTATGTTGTGCATTATCTGTTGTAGCCAAATTGACTTTACACCAATTATTAAAGTCATCAACAGCCTTTTTGTATTTTTCAGTATCAGCTTTAAACTCTGTTGAATTGACACCTTTATATATATTATCTAAATTCCAGTCAGTATCCATTATTATTCCTCCATTTCACTATTTATATTAATTCTCTCTACAAAAGATTTTACTACAATTATGGTTTTTATACTAGCATTATTTTTAATTATGGTTTATAATAAAGATAAGGTATTATTTTTAAAGAGAAGGGATGTGCTATTTATGCTTACAACATTAAATATGCTCGAAATGCAACTAATAATTACAGCCTCACACGGTGACCCTCATACAGTCCTTGGTATGCACGAGATGACTATTGACGGCAAGGCTTGTGTTGTTGTTAGAGCATTTGTACCTCAAGCAAAATCTATTACTGTTATAGATGATAAAAAGCCAGACAAAACATTTAAAATGGAAAAAATACATATGGACGGATTTTTTGAATGTGTTATTAAATCCAGAAAAAAATGGTTTAAATATCAGCTTGAGATTGAGGATTATGAAGGTCATAGCTGGACAACTTATGACCCATATTCATTTGCTCCAGGCATAGGAGAACAGGATATTTACCTTTTTAATCAAGGTACTCACTACGAAATTTATAACAAATTAGGTGCAAACCCTACTGTTATTGACGGTGTTAAGGGTGTATTATTTGGTGTATGGGCTCCTAATGCTAAAAGAGTTAGTGTAATTGGTGAATTTAATAACTGGGACGGCAGAAGAAATGCTATGCGTCTTTTAGGTAGTTCCGGTATATGGGAAATATTTATACCAGGACTTCAAAACTGCGATAAATATAAATTTGAAATAAAGACTGCAAGTGGCGAATTAATACAAAAATCTGACCCTTATGGCAAATTTGCCGAGCTTAGACCTAGTACAACATCACTTGTATATGACATTAACAATTATAAGTGGAAAGATAGCAAGTGGTACAAGCACCTTGATAACACAGATAAATATAATTCACCTATGAATATTTATGAAGTACATTTAGGTTCTTGGAAAAGAGTTGAAAGCGAAGAAAATAGATTTTTAAGCTATTTAGAACTTGCTAATGAACTTATACCTTATGTAAAGGAAATGGGTTATACTCACATTGAAATTTTACCTATTGAGGAACACCCTTTTGACGGTAGCTGGGGATACCAAGTTACTGGATATTATGCTCCAACAAGCCGTTATGGCAATCCTGATGAATTTATGACATTTGTTGATAAGTGTCATCAGGCTGGTATAGGTGTTATTCTTGACTGGGTACCTGCACATTTTCCAAAAGATGCTCACGGTCTTGCTAAATTTGACGGTACAGCTCTTTATGAACATCAAGACCCTAAGCAGGGCGAACACCCAGAGTGGGGAACTCTTATATTTAACTATGGAAGAAACGAAGTTAAAAACTTCCTTATTGCTAATGCCCTTTATTGGATTGAAAAGTTCCATATTGATGGCTTGAGAGTTGATGCTGTTGCTTCTATGCTCTATCTTGACTATTGCAAGAATGAAGGCGAATGGGTGCCTAATAAATACGGTGGACGAGAAAATCTTGATGCTGTTGAATTTATGAAACATATGAATTCAGTAATAACTGGCAAACACCCTAATGTACATATGATAGCTGAGGAGTCTACATCTTGGCCAGGAGTTACTACTCCAGCTCAAGAAGACGGCTTAGGCTTTACTTTAAAGTGGAATATGGGTTGGATGAACGATTTTCTTGAATATGTTGAACTTGACCCAATTTACAAAAAATATCATCACTATAATATGACATTTGCTTCAACTTATGCTTATAGTGAAAAATTTGTACTTGTTTTAAGCCACGATGAGGTTGTACACGGCAAAAAGTCTATGCTTGATAAAATGCCCGGTGATTTGTGGCAAAAATTTGCTAATTTAAGAGTTGCTTACGGTTTTGCTATGGCTCACCCAGGTAAAAAGTTGTTATTTATGGGTGGCGAATTTGGTCAGTTTATTGAATGGAATGAAAAACGACCTTTAGATTGGTTCTTGCTTGAATATGACCATCATCAAAATACACTTGACTTTGTAAAGGAATTAAATCACCTTTACCTTGATAACAATGCCCTTTGGGAAAAGGATTTTGAAGGTTTTGGATTTGAGTGGATTGATGCCGATGACAAGGATAGAAGTATTTATTCATTTATTAGACGAGGCGAAACTAAAGAAGATACATTAGTTGTTATATGTAATTTCACTCCTAATGCTGATGAGGAGTTTAGAGTAGCTGTTCCTTTTGAAGGTACTTGGAAAGAAATTTTAAATAGTGACGATACTCGTTTTGGTGGTAGTGGTGTTGTAAATAATACTCCTGCTAAATCAGAAAAAATCGAGTGTAATCATAGAGAGAATAGTATAGGCTTAAGACTTGCTCCTCTTTCTGTTACAATTTTAAAGTGTGTTGAAGATTAATATAAATCCCCCACAATATAATTGTGGGGGAAATTTTATGCTACAAAAACAATATATTTAACCATTCTTTACAATAATTAGCTTTTGATTAGGATAAATTAAATCTGGATTTTCAATATTATTAATAGTTGCAATATTATTAACTGTAGTATTAAACTTTTTAGCTAATTTCCAAAGGGTATCTCCCTTTTTTACAACATAAATAGTTATACTAGGTATTTTATCAATTACTTCTGGCAAAAGAGGTGTAACAACAGCGTCAGTAATAATATCAACACATTCTTTATTTCTTACAACAGTATTCGTGTTTAAAGCACATCTTACTTCTACCTCTCTATCAGAAAGCATATTAAAACCAATATGTGCAATATTAGCGTCTATATCAGCCTCCATACCCTCTACAGCTCCTCTAGCATCAATAGTTTGAGTAAAAGGTATTGAGTCAGAATGACTAGCAATAGGCATTTCATCATTACCTGTAATATACATTATATCAATATTTATAGCACCATCAACTACAATTTTATTTTCATATATATTTACATCATCAACAAAAGCTGTACCTGTAGCTCTAAAAATCTGTAGCATATCTGGATTTTTTTCATCAAGGGTTACAACCTCTTTAACAGGGCATTGTCCTCTATTTCTACAAACAATATTAGAATAACAAAGGGTTGTTATATCAAAAGCTATGTTGTTATTAAGAGCGTAGGCATCACCAAGTATTTCCATTTCTTCAACTTGTGATGTATGTATATTAGCTCCAATATTTATTTCCATATTTATTACTTTAGGTTCACCATCGTCATTTTCTGTAACATTATAAAAACAATCCTTTATATAAAGTTTAACATCAGCATTACTTGAAGACTCTGTATTTTCAGCATCAAGTGCAATATTAAAAGGAATATCAAATTCATAAATTTCAGGAAAACCGCCTTCTGTACTTGTGTAAAGCATAGTAACTGATACATCGCCACTAGCATTTACAATATCATCTTGTGGTTTAAAATCTGTATTTGTAATGTTACAATTTACACTTAATATTTCATCAATAGATAACTTTGTGGCCGGCAATGTTATATCCTCAGTTAAAGTAAAACTATCATTTTTATTACACAAAGTCCTTGTTGTTGAAATTGTTTTAGTTATTTGTTGGTCCTTTGGAATTTCATAAATATCAGTTATAGCTTCAATTTCGGCTGTATCAGTTACCATACCTTTTATTTCAGCCATTATTTTGTAACCAACTTTTCTTTCATTTAGCTTTTTACACTCAATGTTAGAAATAGACATATCAACTGATGTAAGCATTTTGTTATTAGCACCCTCAATATTTATAAAATCATTAATAGGTACTTCTGTTGAAATGCTATGTACATTCTTGTCCTTGCCACAATAAAGAATATTAATAATTAACCTACCCTTGTAGCTTAAACGATTTTCTTCTGCCTTAGACTCCTCACATATTATCCTGCCATCACATTTCAAAACAGTTTCTATATCAGGCTGTCCCTCACTTAGTATAACTTCACCTTCCTGTATAATTTGTGCCTTTTCACAACCTACTATTTTATCAGCAACTATGTTATTAGTTATATAATTCATTACACAAACCTCCCTTAAATATAATTAAGTATATTAAGATAGGCTGTTATTTATAACTATAAATTTTAAACTTACAAAATAATCATTTTCATAAAAAAAACTGCCACAAATGTGACAGTTTTAATTTTATTCAGTAAACTCACCAAATTTTCTAAATCTTTCGTATCTTTCAGCAAGGAGAGTATCAATATCCTTATTAGATAAAGTTGCAATTTCAGTTTCAAGTTTACCCTTTAAAAGATTTGCAGTGAAGCCAAAATCATTTTGACAACCACCGTCAACTTCCTTAATAACCTTTTCAACAACATCAAGTTTAAGAAGGTCATCAGCTGTAATCTTCATTACATCAGCAGCTTCTTTAGCTCTCTTAGGGTCTTTCCAAAGAATACTAGCAAAACCCTCTGGAGAAAGAACAGCATAAACAGAGTTTTCAAGCATCCATACTCTATCAGTAACAGCAAGTGCTAAAGCACCACCACTACCACCTTCACCAATAACAATAGAAATAGTTGGTACTCTTAAATTAGCCATTTCCATAAGGTTTTTAGCAATAGCTTCACCCTGACCTCTTTCTTCAGCACCTACACCACAATAAGCACCACTTGTATTAATAAAATTAATAACAGGTCTATGGAACTTTTCAGCCTGCTTCATAAGTCTTAAGGCTTTTCTATAGCCTTCTGGATGAGGCTGACCAAAATTTCTTTCGATATTTTCTTCCATAGTCTTACCCTTTTGAACACCAATAACTGTAACAGGTGTTTGACCAAGGAGAGCAATACCACCTACAATAGCCTCATCATCTCTAAAGTTTCTATCTCCGTGGAATTCTAAAAATTCATCAAAAATGTGTTCAATATAATCAAGAGCAGTAGGTCTTGATACCTTTCTGGCAATTTTAACCTTATCATAAGCTGGCATTATTCTTCACCTACTTTCTTAACATTGTGAAGTTTAAGAATTCTCTTTAAAACTCCAGGAAGTTTTTCTCTTTCAACAATAGCATCTACAAAGCCGTGTTCAAGTAAAAATTCTGATGTCTGGAATTCATCAGGAAGTTTCTGCTTAATAGTACCTTCAATAACTCTTCTACCAGCAAAGCCAATAAGAGTCTTAGGCTCAGCAAGAATAATATCACCAAGCATAGCGTAACTAGCTGTTACACCACCAGTAGTTGGGTCAGTAAGTACAGTAATATAAAGTAAGCCTGCCTCTGAATGTTTAGCTATAGCAGCACTAACCTTAGCCATCTGCATAAGAGAAATAATACCCTCCTGCATTCTTGCACCACCTGAACAAGTAAACACAATAATAGCCATTTTATTTTTAGTAGCATATTCAAAAGCTCTTGTAATCTTTTCACCAACAACAGAGCCAAGTGAACCCATCATAAAGCCACTATCCATAACAGCAATAACACAAGGTCTACCACCGATAGTACACTTACCAGTCTTTACAGCATCTTTAAGACCTGTTTTTTCCTGTAAGCTCTTAACCTTAGATGTATAATCTGGGAAGTTAAGTGGATTTTTTGATTCCATATTAACATCAAATTCTTCAAAGCTATCCTTGTCTACAATATATTTAATTCTATCCTTAGCATTCATTCTAAAAAGCTTAGCACACTTAGGACAAATTCTAAGTTTGCCTAAAGCTCTTTTTTCCATAATGTTGCCACAAGATGGACACTTAATACAGCCTTCTGGTATTTCTTCCTTTTTAGGAGCAGGAGTTTCCTCCTTCTTTTCTTCCTTCTTATCCTTTTTAGGCATTGTGTCCTTAATTGCCTCAACCTTATCCTTAAGACTATCAACACTTATTTTTTCAATGCCTGACTTAATATTTTCAAATAATTTCATCTAAAGCACCTCATCAGCCAATCATAAATGTAAGCTCACCTTCAGCAACCTTCTTGTCACCTACATAAGCAATACCCTTACCAATACCTGCGTTACGCTTAATCTTAATCATTTCAACCTCAAGGCGTAATGTATCACCAGGAACAACCTTACCTCTAAACTTAGCCTTGTCAATACCGCCAAAGAAAGCAATCTTACCCTTAAATTCTTCCATAGAAAGCATTGCAACTGCACCAGTCTGAGCAAGAGCCTCAATAATAAGCACACCTGGCATTACAGGTTCCTGTGGAAAATGACCCTGAAAGAATGGCTCATTCATAGTTACATTTTTAAGAGCTACACACTTTTTGCCCTCTTCCATTTCAAGAACTCTATCAATTAATAAGAAAGGGTGTCTATGAGGTAAAATATTCATAATTTCCTTAATATCCATCATTATATTATTCCTCCCACTTCTTTAAGCAAAGTACGCCATTGTGACCACCAAAGCCTAAAGTGTTAGATAAAGCATACTTAACATCTCTTTCAACAGCCTTGTTTACAGTGTAGTTAAGGTCACACTCTTCATCAGGTACCTGATAGTTAATTGTTGGAGGTACAACACCATTCTTTAAAGCAAGAATTGTAGCAATAGCCTCAACACCACCAGTTGCACCAAGAAGATGACCTGTCATAGACTTAGTTGAACTAATGTTGATTTCTGTTGCATAATCACCAAATGCCTTCTTAATAGCAAGAGTTTCAGCAGCATCATTAATATGAGTTGAAGTACCGTGAGCATTAATATAACCAACTTCTGTCTTTTCAATACCAGCTTCAGCCATAGCAGCCTCCATAGCCTTTGCAGCACCATCACCATCAAGTAATGGAGAAGTAATATGGTAAGCATCACAAGTTGAACCATAACCAACAACTTCTGCTAAAATTTCAGCACCTCTAGCCTGAGCTGACTCAAGAGATTCCATAAATAACACACCAGCACCTTCACCCATAACAAAGCCGCCTCTTTCCTTATCAAAAGGAACAGATGCTCTTGATGGGTCTTCACTTGTTGAAAGTGCCTTTAAAGCAGCAAAGCCACCAATACCTAACTTACAAATAGATGCCTCAGCACCACCAGCAAGAATATAGTCACTGTAACCGTGCTTAATATTTCTAAATGCTTCACCAATTGAGTGAGTAGCAGATGCACAAGCAGTTACAACATCAAAGCAAGTACCTCTAGCACCGTATCTAATAGCTACATTACCAGCAGCCATATTAGAAATAGCCATAGGAATAAACAAAGGAGCAATTCTTGACATACCCTTTGTAGCAAGTTTAGTAGCCTGTTCTTCAATAGTACAAAGACCACCAATACCAGAACCAATAACAACACCAAACTTGTTCTTGTCAATAGCATCTAAATCAATGCCAGACATTTTAACAGCTTCATCAGCAGCTGCCATAGCATAAATACTGAATAAATCAGTTCTTTTAACTTCTTTCTTGTCTACAACAGTTGTTGGGTCAAAATCCTTAACCTCACCAGCACACTTAACCTTGCTATCTGTTGTGTCAAAACGAGTAATTAAACCAATACCGTTTTTACCATTCTTTAAGCCGTCCCAAAAATCATTAGTATTATTACCAATAGGAGTAACAGCACCAATACCTGTAACAACAACTCTTCTTTCCATTAAATATATCCTCCTTAATACTATCTACCTATTACCATACCACCGTCAACAGTAATTACCTGACCAGTAATATACTTAGACTTAGCAAGGAAAAGTGCAGTTTCTGCAATTTCCTCTGGCTGACCAAATCTCTTTAAAGGAATACCCTCTAAAATCTGTTCCTTAACCTTGTCAGAAAGAACTTCTGTCATATCTGTTGCAATCATACCTGGTGCAATAGCATTGCAAGTGATGTTTCTAGCTGCAAGCTCCTTAGCTACACTATAAGTCATACCAAGCACACCAGCCTTACTAGCTGCATAATTAACCTGACCAATGTTACCAGCAAGACCAATAACACTTGACATATTAATAATAGCACCACTTCTCTGCTTCATCATAATTTTGTTTACAGCCTTCATCATATTGAAGCAACCCTTTAAGTTAGTGTTAATAACAGCGTCAAAATCTTCTTCTTTCATTCTCATAAGGAGTGTATCTCTTGTAATACCAGCATTATTAACAAGTACATCAACTCCGCCAAATTCAGCAATAGCCTCATCAACTAATTTCTGAGCCTCTTCAGTGTTACTTACATCAGCCTGTACAGTAAGGCACTTAACACCCATAGCCTCAATTTCATTTTTAACTTCTTCTGGAGATGTACTTCTATAATTTAAAACAATATTAGCACCTTCTGATGCAAACTTAAGAGCAATAGCCTTACCAATACCCTTAGCACCGCCTGTAACAATAACAGTCTTATCCTTCATTATAAACCCAACCCTTCTACTGTTTTTTCAAGAGTCTTTAAATCCTCTACATTATAAATAGATACATCAGCTCCAACTTCCTTTGCAGCCTTTTTAACAAAGCTAGATAAAGTCTTGCCTGGACCCATTTCAACAAATGTATCTACACCAAGTTCAATCATCTTCTTAACAGACTGTTCCCACTTAACAGGGTTCATAACCTGCTTAGTAAGAATGTCAACAACCTGACTCTTATCCTCAACAACTTCAGCAGTTAAGTTAGTAATAACAGGAATATTCATATCCTTTAAATCAATTTTGTTAAGTTCTTCATTTAACTTAATTGCAGCTGGCTCTAAAAGAGAAGTATGGAAAGGACCACTTACATTAAGCATAACAGCTCTCTTAGCACCCTTTTCCTTAACAAGTTCAGCAGCCTTTTCAACAGCCTCCTTGTCACCAGCAATAACAATCTGACCTGGAGCATTGTAATTAGCTATCATACATCTACCAATTTCAGCTACTTCGTCACAAGCCTCCTGAATTTTATCAGCAGCAAGGCTTAATACTGCACACATAGCACCTTCACCCTTTGGCACTGCCTCTGTCATAAACTTGCCTCTTTTTCTTACAAGTTTAACAGCTTCTTCAAAGTCCATTGTTCCACTTGCAACGTGGGCAGAATATTCACCTAAGCTAAGTCCAGCAACATAGTCAGCCTTTAAGCCCTTTTCTTCCATTACCTTGCATACAGCATAGCTCATTGTAAGTAAAGCTGGCTGAGTATACTCAGTTTCATTTAACTTTTCATCTTCACCAAAGCATAAATCTGTAAGTTTAAAATCAAGTACAGAATCTGCCTTATCAAATACTTCCTTTGCACACGCAAAATTGTCATAAAGCTCCTTGCCCATACCGGCATACTGAGCACCCTGACCACTAAAAATAAAAGCTGTTTTCATCATAATCTCCTTATTTTACAAGTTCGTCAAACTGACCCATAATTTCTTCAATAATTTCCTTACAAGACTGTTCCTTATTTACCATACCAGCAATCTGACCACTCATAACAGAGCCATTGTCAACATCACCAAGTTTAACAGACTTCTGTAATGCACCAGTACCAAGCTGGTCAAATCTAGCCATATCTGGCTCGTCCTTACCCATTTCTTCCTTTTCAGCCTTTAAGAAAGCATTAGCAAGCTTATTCTTAATTACTCTAACTGGGTGACCAGTAATATTACCAGTAATAACTGTTGCAATATCATTAGCCTTTAAAATCTTAGCCTTATAGTTTTCGTGAACAGTACATTCGTCAGCAACAAGGAAACGAGTACCAATCTGTACACCCTCTGCACCAAGCATAAAGCCAGCAGCCATACCTCTACCATCAGCAATACCACCTGCTGCAAGTACAGGAATGTTAAGAGCATCTACAACCTGAGGAACTAAAGCCATAGTAGTAAGTTTACCAATGTGACCACCAGACTCCATACCTTCAGCAATAACAGCACTAGCACCAATCTTTTCCATCTTCTTAGCCTGAGCTACAGATGGTACAACTGGAATAAGGCAAATATTATGTTCCTTAAACTTATCCATAAACTTAGATGGATTACCAGCACCAGTAGTAACTACCTTAACGCCTTCTTCACATACAAGGTCAACAATATCATCAACAAATGGAGATAAAAGCATAATATTTACACCAAAAGGCTTGTCTGTAAGTTTCTTACACTTTCTAATTTCTTCTCTAACAATATCAGCTGGAGCATTACCTGCTGCAATAATACCTAAACCACCTGCATTAGACACAGCAGAGGCAAGACTTGCATCAGCAATCCAAGCCATAGCACCCTGAAAAATAGGGTATTTAATACCTAACATATCACAAATTCTAGTTTTCATTGATTTCACCTTTTATATCCTTTCACTCTTTATATTCATATAAAATTACCATTCAATAAGCATACTGCCCCAAGTAAGACCAGCACCAAAACCTGAAATAATAATTTTGTCGCCCTTTTCAAGCATACCCTTATTTGACATTTCGCCAAGAGCAATAGCCACACTTGCTGCTGAAGTATTACCATATTCACTAATGTTTAAATAAAACTTTTCAATTGGTACATTTAACTTTCTAGCAACTATATCAATAATTCTGGAATTAGCTTGATGAGGTACTATGTACTTAATGTCATCAATGCTTACACCACTTTTTTCTAAAATAGTATTTACACTTTGAGGAACAACCTTTGTTGCAAAATTAAATATAGCCTTTCCGTCCATCTGAAGATACTTGCTATTTTCTCTTTCAGGCTTGTACAACATATTTTCAGGTTGCTTTTCATTAGCTGTCAATTTAAGTCCGTCTTGCCCCTTAGCGTGTAAATCCTCACAAAGTATACCACCCTTTTCTCTAGGCTCAAGTATAGCTCCACCAGCTCCATCACCAAAGAGAACACAACTAGCTCTGTCACTCCAGTCAACAATCTTAGATAAAGTTTCAGCACCTAAAACAAGTGCCTTTTTATAACTGCCAGACTTAATAAATTTGTCTGCTATGCTTAAAGCATAAACATAACCACTGCACGCAGCACTTATGTCAAAAGCAAAAGCATTAGTTGCACCTATTGCTCCCTGAACAAGGCAAGCTGTACTAGGTGTTGCATAATCAGCAGTAATAGTACCCACAATAACAAGGTCAATATCAAGAGGGTCAATACCTGATTTTTTAATAAGTTTTTCAGCCACATTTATACAAAGCTCAGATGTATTTTCACCTTGTGACAAATGTCTTTTTTTAATTCCTGTACGGGAATATATCCATTCATCATTTGTGTCTACAATTTTGCTTAAATCATCATTTGTAACCACACCAGACGGCACATAAAAATCTGCAGCTACAATACCAGTATTTAACATAATTTTCTCCTTCATCTTTTAAATTGGTTTACCTTTTTTTAAGGAACTGATTAAGGCTTGATAGAGCCTCAATAAACATAGTTGCCTCATAGTCAGACAAATCCACAACAAGAGATTTTACCAACTCAAAATGAAACCTTTGATGAGTTTTGTAAAGTTCTTTACCTTTTTCAGTAAGACTAAGCATAAAAACTCTCTTATCAAGTTCATTTCTAACTTTGTTTACATAGCCTTTTTTAACCAAATGATTAATAGCTACAGTCAAAGTTCCCATAGTTATATCAAGCTTTTCTGCAACGGCAGACATAGTTTTAGGCAGATAGATACCAATAGCATCTACAGTGTGTGCCTCATTTACGGACACATCTGCAAAGCCTTCAGCCTTGATAGCCGTCTGCTCACTTCTTGACATATCATTAAAGGCACCACTTATAAGTCTGTTCAAAGTAACCATTGTACTTTCCATAAGACAATGCCTCCCTAATTATTTTGATAATCAAAGTATATCCTATTTAAGCCAAAAAGTCAATATATTCTGAACCTATAAGACCTATAAGCAACTTACTCCTTAACCATATTAATACACTTTTCATAAAAATCAGGCATAGTCTTTTTAATACTGCAAGGCTTAAAAGCCGAATTTACAAAACAGTGGTCGCTTGAACCCTTTACTCTAAGTTCACCAGTTTTATTATCAACTATTTCATAAGAAAAACTTAATTTAACAGGAGTAATGCTTTTGACTGTAGTTTTTATCCTTACAGTATCGCCATAGCAAGCACCAGATTTATAAACAGCATTTACACCTAAAACTGGTATCATTATGCCTGTTTTTTCCATTTCGCTATAACTATATCCCATTTTTTCCATATAAAATATTCTTGCCTCCTCAAACCATCTAATATAGTTTGAGTGATGAACTATTCCCATACGGTCAGTTTCGTAATACTGGACCTTTCTTATATAATCTTTCATATATTCATCTCCATTATCATTTATTTATTAATTATATCATAATTTAATTAAAGTATCAAATCCACCTATTGACAACAGATAAAACAAAGATTAAAATAAATGTATGTTGAAATAAGGAGAATTTATATGGAAAAAAGACACAAAAAAAAGAAATCTTCCGCTATGCCTATTGCATTTTGTTGTTTGGTTATAATGGCAATAATGATAACACTTTTTATGATGCCATTTTTTAGTATTAAAACAATAAATGTTAGCGGAAATGAGTCATTAACAGCTGACCAAGTTAAAAATTATTTAACCTTTAAAGAAGGTGACAATATTTTCCTTTTTAGTAAGAGCAAATCTAGGGATAATATACTTAACAACCACTTTGTTAAGTCTGTTGATATTAATAGAGTTTTACCATCATCAGTTAATGTAACTGTAAATGAATACAAACTTAGAGGCTATGTACCATATTCTGGCAGCTACCTATTTATTGATGGTGATGGCAGAGTTTTAGATGTTCAAAAGAAAATAACAAAATCATTACCAGTCGTTGAAGGACTTAAATTTAATAATGTTACTGTTGGTGAAATATTGCAAGTTGACAATCCGTCTACATTTGAAACAATGGTTCATTTGTCTAAACTTTTTGAAAAATATAACCTTTTGTCAAATGTTATAAGGGTTGATATGACAGATGTAACTGATATTCATCTATATACAGGAAGTGTTGATATTAAATTTGGTAGCTTTGATGATGCAAACAGAAAATTGCTTATGCTTATAGAAGTGCTAAAAACATTTGACACAAGTGTTCCTGGTACAATAAATCTTACAGCAGACAAGGCTACATTTGAATATATGATGTAAAAAAGTTTAAAAAATCTGTGAATTGCGACTTTTTTTAGGTAAAACCTACAAAGTTGAAAAAATATATTATTTTCCTCTTGAAATATGATATAAAAAAGGTTACAATATAATATAATTGATTTATTATGTGAAAATGTGATTATTGATAAAATATTTATTTACTATAAATAGAGGATACATAGGAGGTATATTATGATTGAAGTTCTCAACGAAATGAACGATGTTGCCAAAATAGTGGTACTCGGTGTAGGCGGTGGTGGTTGTAACGCCGTAAATAGAATGTTAATATCTGACCCAGCTAATATTGATTTTATTGCAGTTAATACTGATGCTATAGCTCTTGAAAATTCTGTAGCTAAAAAGAAAATTAAAATTGGTGCTAAACTTACTAAGGGTTTAGGTGCTGGTGGCAGACCAGAAGTTGGCGAAAAGGCTGCTGAAGAAACTGCTGCTGAAATTTCTCAGGCTCTTGAAGGCGTTAATATGGTATTTATTACTGCTGGTATGGGTGGTGGTACTGGTACTGGTGCTGCTCCTATTGTTGCTAAGCTCGCTAGAGAAATGGGTATTCTTACTGTTGGTGTTGTTACAAAGCCATTTAAGTTTGAAGGTCCTAAGAGAATGAGATATGCCCTTCAGGGTATTGAAAATTTAAAGGCTTATGTTGATACTTTACTTGTTATTCCTAATCAGAAGTTAATTGAAACTGCTGATAAGTCTACTACAATGCGTGAGGCATTTGCTATGTCTGACAGCGTATTAGGTCAGGGTGTTACTGGTATTTCAGACCTTATTACTAAGCCTGGTGAAATCAATGTTGACTTTGCCGATGTATGTACTGTTATTGCTAATCAAGGTCTTGCCCACTTTGGTATTGGCGAATCTGATGACATTCAGGAAGCTGCTAAGATGGCTATTACATCTCCACTTCTTGAAACTGCTATTGACGGTGCTAAGAGCGTTATTGTAAACTTTACTAGTGGTCCAGACCTTAACCTTCTTGAGGCTAATGCTGCTGCTGAACTTATTTCTGAAGCTCTTGACCCAGAAGCAGAATTTATTTTTGGTACTGTAGTTGATGAAACTATGGGCGATAAGGTAAAGGTTACTGTTATTGCAACAGGTCTTGTGTCTGGTGATGAACCTAAGAAGGCAGAAAAGCCCGTTGAGCCAGCTCCTGCAAAGACAACTGCTCAGCCATCATACAGAACACAGAGTTTTTCAACTCCAATGCGTAATACAGTTTCTGCACCAACTAACAACGATGATGACGATTCAGCAAGTGATTTAATCATTCCTACTTTCTTAAGAGGTAGAAACTAAAATTTATAATATATGCAACTAGGGCTTTTGCTTTTGCAAAAGCCCTTTTAAAATCTTTAATTGGAGGTATATTATGTTCAGAACAAAACTTGCAGATAGAGAACTGCCAGAATATACTAAAGGCGAAGAAATATTTAATATGGTAAGCCATATTGTAGGTGGTGCATTATCTATAGCTGCTATGGTACTTTGTATTATTGTTGCTGCTATACATCACAATCCTTGGGGCGTTGTTGCCTCTTGTATCTATGGTGTAACTATGATTGCACTCTACACTATGTCTAGCATTTATCACGGTTTACATAAAGGAACTGCTAAAAAGGTTTTCCAAATTATTGACCACTGTACAATTTATTTTATGATTGCTGGTTCATATATGCCTATTGTATTTTGTACAATAAGAGAACAAAGTTTAGCTGTGTGTTGGGTTATATTTGGAATTGAATGGGCACTTGTAGCAATTGCTACAACTCTTACAGCAATTGACCTTAAAAGCACTAAGAAAATGTCTATGATTTGTTACATAGGAATGGGCTGGACAATTATTTTCTTCTATAAATACCTTATTGCAGGTCTTGCTCCTATGGGAATAGCCTTTCTTGTTGCTGGTGGCTTGTTATACACTATAGGTGCTATTATATATAGCTTTAAGAAAAAATATGCTCATAATGTTTTTCACATTTTTGTTGTATTAGGAAGTGTTGCTCACTTCTTTGCAATTATTTTTTATGTTCTTTAATCTGTATAAATTTAATATAAATAACAAAAAATACTTCCATATAAGGAGGTATTTTTTTATGTTAAAAAAATTTATAGCACTAACACTAGCACTTACATTTGTGACGCCAGTTTTTGCAGAACCACCAGCAATAGACGCAAAATCATATATACTTATGGAGGCATCAACTGGAACTATATTATCTGAAAGCAATTCTGAGGAGCCACTTCCACCTGCTAGTGTTACCAAAATAATGACACTACTATTAATATATGATGCTGTTAATTCTGGAAAAATAAAATGGAATGATATGGTAACAGTGTCAGAACACGCAGCCAGTATGGGTGGTTCACAAATTTTTTTAGAACCTAATGAGCAACAAAGTGTAGAAACCCTAACAAAATCTATAGCTATAGCCTCTGCCAATGATGCTGCTGTTGCAATGGCTGAATTTATTGGTGGTAGTGAAGATGGATTTGTTACAATGATGAATGAAAAAGCAAAAAGTTTAGGTATGAAAAATACAACATTTGTTAATGCTTGTGGTCTTGATGCTGAGGGCCATAAAATGAGTGCAAAAGATATAGCATTAATGAGCCGTGAACTTATTACAAAATATCCCGATGTAAAAAAGTACACAACAACTTGGCAAGATACTATTACTCACACAACTAAAAAGGGAACAACAGAATTTGGACTGACTAATACAAACAAACTGATTAAATGGTACAAAGATGCTACTGGACTAAAAACTGGCTCTACTGGAAAAGCCCTTTATTGCTTATCTGGCACAGCCTTAAGAGATGGTATGGAACTTATAGCTGTTGTAATGGCTGCCCCTGACCCAAAGGTAAGATTTCAAACTGATATGAAACTTTTAGACTATGGCTTTGCTAATTATAAGTTGCAAAAAGGCAAAGATGTAGGGGAAATTGTTGGTGAAACTTCCGTTTACAAAGGAATGTCAGACACAGTAAAAGGTGCTGTTGCTTCACCATTAAATATAGTAACTCCAAAAGAAAACAGTGCTAAAATTGACTATAAAGTTGAATTTTCTAATGGTATAATTGCACCGGTTAAAAAAGGTGATAAAATTGGCGAAATAATTTATTATAGCAATAACAAAGAAATAGCTAGATGTAATGTAATTGCTAACAATGATGTGGAAAAAGCCGGTCTTTGTAAAAATATAGGACGATTACTCCAAATGTGGGTAAAGTAATAATGTTCATTTTATCCACCTAATAAAAACTAAAACAATAAATTTACTCACAAAAATACCCATTTCAATTATACTGAAATGGGTATTTCTAAATAAAATATATAAATTTGTAAATTAATTATTCGTCCCAGTTATGATATACATTCTTAACATCATCGTCATCATCAAGCATATCAAGTAACCTAGTCATTTTCTTAATATCGTCTTCGTCAGTAAGCTCAGTATAAGTCTGAGGAATCATAGAAACTTCAGCTTCAGCCATTTCAAAGCCAGCAGCTTCAAGAGCTTCTCTTACTGCTGAAAAATCATCTGGAGCTGTAATGATTTCAAAGCTATCTTCTTCCTCTGAAATATCTTCAGCACCTGCCTCAATAGCAGCCATTTCAAGAGCTTCTGCATCAATAGCATCATCTTTTTCAATGATAATCTGACCCTTTTCATCAAACATAAAACTTACACAGCCAGATGTACCCATATTACCGCCACCCTTAGTAAATGCACTTCTTACATTTGCAGCTGAACGGTTCTTGTTATCTGTAAGTACCTCAACAATAACGGCTACGCCCTTAGGACCGTAACCCTCGTAAGTAATTGATTCATAATTAACTGCATCAAGGTTACCTGCTGCCTTTTTGATACTTCTATCAATAGTATCATTAGGCATATTATTAGCCTTTGCCTTTGCAATAGCATCTCTTAACCTTGAGTTGTTGTCTGGGTCTGGGCCGCCTGCCTTTACAGCAACTGCAAGCTCTCTACCAATTACAGTAAAGATTTTACCCTTTGCAGCGTCATTCTTTTCCTTCTTGTGCTTAATATTAGCAAATTTAGAATGTCCACTCATTTTTTCAACCTCCATTTATATTGTTTTTCATTAAATCGCACTATTGCTATTGTAACATTATTCTGTATATTTTGCAAGAATTATTTAATATAACCCTATGAATTAAACATAATAAATCCTACAATTTATTGATTTTTACCCTTCTGAATATGATAACAAGCAATAAGCATAGCCCTCAACGGAGCAAATTTACAAGCAAACATCATTAAATAATCAGTAAGGCGTGGCAATATAACTGTTTTCTTTAAAAACATACCAACTAAAGCCCTTTTAGCTGCATCACTAGCCTTCATTTGATTAATAGAAAAACTTACATTTGCCCTATTATTAAATTCTGTATCAATAGGACCAGGGCAAAATACAGAAATATTAACCTTTGATTTTCTCTGTCTTAATTCTTCATTTATAGCTGTAGTCAATTTATAAACATAAGCCTTTGTTGCATAATATGTTGACATTAAAGGTCCAGAAGCAAAAGATGCAAGTGATGCAACATTTAATATATAGCCTCTATTTTTCTTAACAAAATCTCTTAAATATAACTTTGTAAGTATATGGAGAGCTGTAACATTAAGCTCTATCATATTCATTTCTTTTCTAAGGCTTGAATAATAAAATTCTCCCCAAAGACCAAAACCGGCATTGTTAATTAATATATCTATGTTTTTAGCCATAGAATGTAACTTAAAGCAATTTCTTTTATCACTTAAGTCTAAAGGAATTATTGTAACCTGAGTATCAATTTGCGATGCAACCTCTTTTAACTTGTCCTCATTTCTTGCAACAAGTATAAGATTATATCCTTTTTTACCAAGTATAATAGCCATTTCCTTACCTATGCCACCACTAGCACCTGTTATTAAAGCTGTTGCCATTAAAATCCCTCCTTGATAATATTCAAAAGTACCTCTCTGTTATTTTTATCTGGCTCTTTCATAACCAAATCTAAAGCCTTATTTAAAACTTCTCCTATTTCCTTACCCTTTATACCAATACTCATTAAATCATTTCCAGTTAAATCAAGACTTTTTAAAGTACAGCAATCATTTTTAACTCTGTTATATATATTAACTTCATTAATCGTATCAGAATTATTTAATGCTCCCATTACTTCAATAAGATTTAATGTATTTTCACCAGTTAAATTAATAAGTTTACGCATAGAATAGTCGTCTGTTATTTTGTAATCAACATATTTAACAATATTAGTTACTGCTGCTCCTGTTTTATTATCTGTTTTAAGTCTTTTCATTATTTTACTAACATTTTTACTGTCAATATGGCTTAAAACATAAGACAATCTAACTACTATATCTTTTGACAAACCATTTATTTTACTATAATCATATTTTCTGTTAAGGATTTCAGGTAAAAAGTATTCTGTCATACCAGAATTAAGAAGTATATCTAATCTTTCATTGTGATTAGATAACAAAAGTTTAAAAAATTCTTCTCTTATTCTTTCAATGCTTATATTTTCAATTAAATCTGCATTATCTTTCAATGCTTTTAAAGTATTTTCCTCAATAGAAAAGTCTAATTGTGCAGAAAATCTAACAGCTCTCATCATTCTTAAAGCATCTTCTTGAAATCTTTTAGCTGGTACTCCTACACCTCTTATTATTTTTTTATTTATATCATCTCTGCCATTAAAAAGGTCTACATAACCATTTAATGGATTATAAGCAATAGCATTAACAGTAAAATCTCTCCTAGATAAATCACCAGAAAGCTTATCAGTAAATATAACCTCCTCTGGATGTCTATTGTCTTTATATTCTCCATCAATTCTATATGTTGTTATTTCATACCCAATTTTATCTATAACTACAGTAACTGTACCGTGTTGAATACCAGTATCTACTGTATGAGAAAAAATTGACTTAACCTCCTCTGGTAAGGCTGAAGTTGTTATGTCATAATCGTGAGGCTCAGTACCCATTAAATAATCTCTTACACAGCCACCAACAATATAACCCTCGTATCCATTTTTATTTAATTCCTTTAAAATGAAATCCACATTTTTCGGAAGTTTCATAAGCGTTCTCCTTTGATTTTATATATAATCAATATTAACACAATTAATGAATAATATCAATCAACACTTGATAAATCCGTTAAAATTGCTTATAATTAATATATAAATATATGGAGGTGTTTTGTATGGCAAAGGTATTAGTTGTTGACGATGAAGCCAGCATTGTAAATATAATTGCATATAATCTTAAAAAAGAGGGGTACGAGGTTATTACTGCAGAAAATGGCGAAGACGGTCTTGAACTAGCTTTAAGCGAAAATCCTGACTTAGTATTATTAGATATTATGATGCCTAAAATGGACGGCTATGAAGTATGCCGTAAACTTAGAGAAAAGAGTAATGTACCTATAATTATGCTTACAGCAAGAGCTGATGAAGTTGATAAGGTTATCGGTCTTGAAATGGGTGCTGATGATTATGTTACTAAGCCATTTGGTAATAGGGAACTTATGGCTAGAGTAAAAGCTCATCTTAGAAGAAGTACAGTAAAAGATATACCAGCTGAAAACGGCAATGTACAAACATTTGGTGACTTATCTATTGATTTTGACAGATACGAAGTTAAAAAGAGAGGCGAAGTTATTAATTTAACTATGAGAGAGTTTGAACTTCTTACTTTTCTTGCAACTCAAAAAACACAAATATTTAATAGAGAAACTTTACTTGAAAAAGTGTGGGGTTATGAATATTTTGGCGATGTTAGAGCTGTCGATGTAACTATTAGACGATTAAGAGAAAAAATTGAAGATGACCCAAGTAAACCAAGATTTATTATTACTAAAAGAGGTATCGGATATTATTTTAATGTTTAATGAATAAACCCCTCAGTCAGCTTTAAACTACTTAGGAATTTTTATTCCTATTGTATTTTTATAACACCTATAACGGACGAGCAATGCTCGCCCCTACAATTAGGGTGTTCGTTATAGATTAAATTAATATGATGTATTTAATTTTTAGCCCCACTTGCAGAGAAGCTGTCGGCTTTAGACTACTTAAGAATTTTTATTCCTATTATATTTTTTGTAACATCTACAACGGGCGAACAATGTTCGCCCCTACAATTAGGGTGTTCGTTATAAATTAAATTAATATGATGTATTTAATTTTTAGCTCCACTTTTAGGGGAGCTGTCAGCTTTAGCTGACTGAGGGGTTTCCTTAACAAACTACTATTTATCAGAGGAAAAATTATGAAAAGTATTCGTTGGCGACTTGTATTTATGTATCTATCTCTTGTATTTATAGTTATGATACTTACAGGTACATTTATTATAGTCAGCACAGAAAGCAGAGAACAAAGAAAAGCATCTGAAGAATTAAGGCAGTGTGCCGTATATATTGAGGAACAAGTTGTGGAACAATATGACAGCAGATATTTTCAAGATAGTCTTGTCAATTTATCAATTGTCAGTTCAACATTAAGAAATATGAGTGCTCATATTCTAAACAACACTGGCGAAACAATAGCAAGTTCTACTGTTGATGACTCCTCAGATTTTCAGCAATACACTAATTCTGCCATTATTTCAGCATTAAACGGAAAAGAGAGTTTTCTTGCTAAAAGTAAAATTACAGATTCACTAGGTCAAGAAAAAACTGTTATGAGTTACTCCTATCCTTGCAAAAACAAACAGGGTAAAGTAACTTATATCGTTTATGTTCAAATGGATTCAGAAGCAATTGAAGAAAGTATTTCTCAAACAACAAGAACCATTCTTGTTGCATCACTTATTGCTATTATTATTACAATTGTTTTAGGTCTTTTGTTTGCAAACACAATTACAACACCTATTGCAGCCCTTACAAAAAAGGCAAACCTTATGGCAAAGGGACGACTTGACCAAAAAGTTGTTGTTAAAGGTAATGATGAAATAGGACAACTTACAAAGAGCTTTAACACAATGGCTAAAGAGCTTAGAAAAACCATTGTAGAAAGTCAGGAACAGCGTAACAAACTAGAAATAGTTCTCCACAATATGACAGATGGTATACTTGCCTTTGATGATAAAGGTCAACTTATACACATAAACCGTTCCTCTTATGATATGTTAGAAATTGATGATGTTAAAATATCACTTAGTTGGCTTTTAGACTTGCTCAAAATAAAAGCAGAAGACCTAGAGCCAGACGCCATAAGAGAACTTGTTGTAAATGGCAAAAATGACAAATATATATCTGTTGCTATAATTCCATATACAATCAAGAAAAAAAAGAAAAAGCAAGAAAGCCTTGGTGGTATTATTGTAGTTCTCCACGATATTACAAAGCATAGACAGCTTGACAATATGCGTCAAGAATTTGTTGCTAATGTAAGTCACGAAATTGGTACACCGCTTACAACAATAAAAGGCTATGCAGAGCTTCTTCTTGACGGTGCTATTGACGATAAATCCGTTGCAATGGAATTTTTAAAAGAAATAAATGTTGCTGCTGATAGAATGAAGATATTAAGAGATGACCTTCTTGACTTGTCAAGATTTGATACCAAAGTTAATAAGTTAAATAAAGAAGATGTAAATCTTGTCAATCTTGTATCTGGTTGTTGCAGACAAAATCTAATTGTAGCTGAAAACAAAAATCAGAAAATAGTATTTAATCCACCAGAAAAACCTATGTATATATATGGTGACCCTAGCAGAATAAATCAAGTAATAACAAATATTATGTCAAATGCTATGAAATATAGCGATAAAGGTGCTACTATTAATATTAGGCTTAAAGAGATTGACAACTTCTACCATTTAGAAATAGAAGACAACGGTATTGGTATGCCTAAGGAAGCTCTTGACAGAATATTTGACAGATTTTATAGAGTAGATAAGGCTAGAAGTCGTGCTATGGGTGGTAACGGTTTAGGTCTTGCTATTGCTAAGGAAATTATGGACGCTCACGATGGCAGTATCAAGGTTTATAGTACATTAGGCAAAGGTACAACAATGGTACTTATTTTCCCAAAAAGTGAATTGCCTGATTATATGATTGAAGCATAAATAAAATTTAATATTTCTACTTTTTACACCCAGAGGGCAAACTTATAAAGTTTGCCCTCTGGTATTTTAATTTTCAATATAACTTCTCATAAATTCTCTTTGTTCCACAATTTCATCAATTTTGTTTTTTACACCAGAAGGCAAAAAAGTTTTAGAGCTTTTAAAAAAATCTTCCATTGCACTAACAAAACGATGAGGGTATAATAAAACAGTTTTAATAGCCTCATATTCATAATCAGAAATTGATGTAAACTTAGAATACTTATTTAAAACATCTTCAAGTTTCATATACTCAACATTATTTTTATTGCTATAATAACAATTTTTACGAACATATCGCCTAATAAAAAAAGCAATATCCTCCACATAATTAAGATACTTCATATTATCCCAATCTATTATATAGCTCCTGCCCTTTTTGTATATTATATTACCCTCTTTAAGACCACAGTGGCAATATGTAGAAAAACTGCCATACTCCATATCTTCAAGTCTTTGTGTAAGACACAAGCAATCATCAATTATGTTTTTAAAAACATTAAGCATATCTTTATTCCAAAATTTGTTACCCTTTTGTGTTAATAATTTTTTTATTCTAACGAGATTTTTAGCCTTGTTTTTATACATAGTTAATGTTGGATTACTCTCTCCTGCTACAGAAAGCATTTCTTGACTCATAAGCCCCAATCCCTTATGAAGTCTACCAATATCATTAAGGGCTACGCTTACTTGAGTATTGCTCATAAAATCTAATTCACTTGAGCCAAAATATCTTGTAACAACATATACCTTACCCTCATATTCACAAAAAGGCAATCCTTCTGTTGTCAAGCTATAGGTATCTATATTGTTAATACCATAGTCAAAAAGACACTCCTTTACTCTATTTATCTCATTTATTTTGTTTGGCTTAGGTCTAGCTACAGATAGAGCAAAAGCACCCTTACTACAATTCAACACATAGTAATATCTGCATTTATAAATATTAATAGGCTTAATATTAAATTTTTTACTTATTTCCGCTATATTTTCATACAAAAAAATCACCTTCCTAAGTACGGAATACTCACATATTCTATACTATGTTAGGAAAGTGATTTCTATGATATTAATTAATGCCCATTATTGTTTTAATTTTATCCATTGTTTCATCAACATTTAAGCCACTAACATCAACAATTTCATCAGCACACTTATTATATATTGGCTCTCTTTCAGCCATTAAATTTGCGATTTTTTCCTCTTTATTATCACCAGCAAGGAGAGGTCTTGTATTGTCAAATCTCAAATTAAAAGCAATTTGTTTAGGCGTTGACTTTAAGTAAATAACGGTGCCACCTTTTTTAAGATTTTCTACATTAGCATCATTTTTAATAACACCACCACCAGTAGCTATTATTTTACTCTTAGCTTCTGCAAAATTTTGGCATAATTCCTTTTCAAGTCCTCTAAAATATGCTTCGCCCTTTTTTTCAAATATTTCATTTATTGACATACCTTCTTTTTCAACAATAAAGTCGTCCATATCAATAAATTCTCTCTTTAAATCAACAGAAAGTTTTTTGCCTACACTTGTTTTTCCACTTCCCATAAATCCAACAAGAACAATATTTTTTTCCATTTAACTATCTCCTACTAACAATTTTCCTTAAAATACTTACTTAATTTATTACAAAGCTCCTCTTGAAGTTCCTTATCATATTTTTCATCAAACCATATTTCTTCAGCTGCAACAGCTTGATAAACAAGCATACTAAAACCATTTAATGTTTCAACTCCAGCCTCATTAGCATCTTTTAAAAGCTGAGTTTCCCAAGGAGTGTAAATTGCATCAAAAACAAATTCAACGCCCTTAGCCTTATAAAAGCCTTTATCTTCAATAGGACTTAAACCAATTTTGTCACCAAAACCAACAGTTGTAGCATTAATAACCAAATCACAATTTTCAATAGTATTTATATCTGCTATTGCTATAGCCTCTATTTCACAATCGTAATAACCTGAAATACTTTTAGCCAATCTTTTAGCCTTGTCAACAGTTCTATTGGCAATAATAAGCTTTTTACAGCCTTCATCACAAGCCATAACGGCACAAGCATTAGCTGCACCACCAGCACCTAAAAGAAGAACTGTTTTATTCTTAATATCATAGCCTTTGTTTTTAATAGCATAACCAACACCAATAACATCGGTATTGTATCCAACATAGCCGTCCTCTGTATACTTTAATGTATTAACTGCACCTATAGCTCTAGCTCTTTTGTCAATATCACAAAGCAAATCCATAACAGCAACCTTGTGAGGAACAGTAACATTAAGACCCTTTATACCTAAGCAATATGCACCCTTAATTGCTCCCTGTATGCAATCTGGCTGAACCTCCATTGCTGTGTATATAAAATCTTTACCAGTTATACTTGCCATTGTATTATGTATAACAGGACTAAAGCTGTGCTTTACTGGGCAGCCTATAACTGTAAATACTGAAGTTGTACCCTTTACTCTGTTAAATATATCACTCATTTTTTACCCTCACTTTTTAAATACATATTAACAATTATTTTTTCAAATGGACGCTTAGGTGCAGTTATAAGCTCATCTTTAGGGCTAACCTGCTTAACTAATACAGAGTAAGCTCCTGCCTTATTTCCACACCACACATCAGTAAAAATCTGGTCACCAACAATCATTGATTTTTCTGGCTGAGAATCCATAATTTCCATTATTTTTAAAAAGCCTTTAACTCCAGGCTTTTTTGCTCTAAAAACATAAGGAATATTAACAGGTGTGCAAAAAGTTTTGCTCCTTATTTCCTTACTATTAGAAAGAACTCCTATTTTAATTCCACCAGCTTTTAGGGCATTAAAATAAGTTACAAGTTTATTATCAGGCACTTTAATCCAATATGGAACTAAAGTGTTATCTATGTCAAAAATAATAGTATCTAAACCTAAGGACTTTAGCTTGTCTACATTGATTTCAAATACTGAATTAAGATATTCTTTTGGATATAGAAATTTAAACACTAAATCACCTCTATTATACAATACACCAATTTTTTAACTTTGTAAATACCTAAATAGCAAAATAAGGCAGTTCTTAATAAGAACCGCCCTATTAAAAATACAATATACAAATTCTCTCTGAAAACAAAAAGTTTCACTTACATTAAAAAACAAACTGAATAAATATCAATAAATTCAATAATATAATTCCCCTACACTTGTATAAATGTATCTGCAACAAATATTGTTTTGTTGTTATATATATTATGGCATATAAATTATAATATATCAATATTATTATTAATCTTCTATTGGCTTTTTACGCTTTCTCTTTTTTCTGTTTTCTTTACTTATTGTAACAATTTCCTGAGCAAAAGCATAAGCCTCGTCCATTGTATCGAAAAATCTATACTTACCCATTCTCTTTTCACAGCCAAAGTGTTTAATTACCTTAAGAGGCTGTGGCTGAAGCTCAGCATAAAGAACAAGTATATGATATTTCTTAGCATAGTCAATAACATACTTAAGAGAGTCAAGAGATGTACCATCAATAGTAGGAACATTTTTCATTCTTAATATAAGTACATCACTTTTAACATTCATTTCTTTCATAATATCCATAAATCTTGTTGATGCACCAAAGAACATTGGACCAGCAAGCTCATAGACAAGAATTTCATTATTAATATACTTGTATGTATCGTTTTCCTGTTCCTTAGAAACTGTGTTAATATTAAAGCTTTCAGCAGTTTTCTTCATAAAGAGGAACATAGCAAGAACCATACCAACTTCAATAGCAACAACAAGGTCAAATACTACAGTAAGTACAAATGTTAAAATTAAAACAGAAATATCACTCTTAGTTGTATGAGAAATTTCTGCAAACTCCTTAAACTCACACATATTCCAGCTTACAACAATAAGAATACCAGCAAGAGTTGGCATAGGAATAAGTTTAGCAAGAGGCATTGCCACAAGCATAATAACAAGAAGAACAACAGCGTGAACCATACCAGCAATTGGAGTTCTACCACCATTTCTAATATTGGCAGCAGTTCTAGCAATAGCACCAGTAGCAGGAAGACCACCAAAGAGAGCTGAACCAATATTAGCAATACCCTGTGCAATTAATTCCTGATTAGAATTGTGCTTGTCACCAGTCATACCGTCAGCAACAACAGCAGAAAGAAGTGACTCAATACCAGCCAAAATAGCAATAGTAAGCGCTGGCTGAATAAGAGCACCAATATCAACACCCTTTAAACTAGGAATATGTGGCATAGGCACTGCACCCTTAAGGTCAGCAAACTTAGAACCAATAGTCTGAACAGACTCGCCAATACCATTTTGCTGCATAAAGTAAACTGCAACAGTAGTAACAATAAGGGCAATTAATGAACCTGGAATTTTCTTATTAATTTTGCCCCATAAAATACTTATAACAATACTAGCAACACCAACGCCAGCTGCTACAAAGTCAATTTTATCTACATTCTCAATGTATGTAATCCACTTAGGTATAAATTCAGAACTTACTCCTGATATATTCATACCTAAAAAGTCATTAAGCTGAGTAGAAAACAATGTGACAGCAATACCAGTAGTAAAACCAACAGTAATTGGGAATGGTATAAACTTGATAACATCACCAAGTTTTAAAAGACCAAAAACAATAAGAAATACACCAGCCATTAATGTAGCAATAACAAGGCCATCAATACCATATTGCTCAATTATGCCACATATAATAACAACAAAGGCTGCTGTAGGTCCACCAATCTGAACTCGGCTACCACCTAAAAAAGAAATAAGAAAACCAGCTATAATTGCAGTAATTAAACCAACCTCAGGACCTACACCTGATGAAATAGCAAGTGCAATAGATAATGGGAGAGCAACAACTGCTACAATAAGACCAGATATAATATCTGTAACAAGATTTTTGCCTTTTAAATCCCCTGGCGTTTCTTTAATGATTTGAAATAGTTTTGGAATAAACACTTTTTTAATTTCCTTTCATTTTTATTTACTTCTATATAATTTTAAGATTTTTGTAAGAATTAGTCAATAGTTAAATTGTATAATAAAACACAAAAAAAGGTTGCTACTTTGTAACAACCTTTTAAATATATGTACTTTACTCTTTTTCGTATCTTGATACTGTCATAAGTTTATACTCAAAATCCTGCTTTTCCTTACTAACAATAGTTGAAAGAATCATACCACTAAAGTAGCACTGAATAGCAGCTACAGCCACAAAACCACAAACAATAAGTGTTGGAAAATGTGGAACTTTACCTGTTTGCATAAATGTAATAGCAATAGGTACAAAAAATCCTATAGCTAACAGCATCAAAACTAAAGCTATAATACCAAAGAATTTAAAAGGCTTGTAATTCTTATAAAGTCTAACAATAGTCATAAGAACCTTAAAACCATCTGAATAAGTATTAAGTTTAGACTCACTACCTTCAATTCTATCTCTATAGTCAATAACTACATTTTTAATAAACATATTTTTATCTATAGCGTGTATTGTCATCTCTGTTTCAATTTCAAAGCCCTTAGAAAGAACTGGGAAAGTTTTAACAAAGCTATAGCTAAAAGCTCTTAAACCAGTCATAATATCCTTAATATCACTTTTAAAAAGCATATTAATTGAGCCTCTAACAATAGAGTTACCAAAATTATGGAAAGGTCTTTTATTTTCATTAAAATATGTTGAAGAAAGTCTGTCACCAACTACCATATCAACTTTTTTATCCAAAACCTCTCTTACCATTTCAGGCACAGGCTCTACAGGATAAGTATCATCTCCATCTGTCATAACATAGCAATGAGCGTCAATTTCTCTAAACATTCTTCTTATAACATTACCTTTACCCTGTTGATGTTCATATCTAACAACAGCACCGGCAGCTCTAGCTATTTCATCAGTACCGTCAGTTGAATTGTTATCATAAACATATATTGTTGCTTCTGGCAATACTCTTTTAAAATCTTCAACAACTTTTTTAATTGTCTTACTTTCATTATAGCAAGGTATTAAAACTGCTATTTTGTCCATTTTGTTAACCCCTTTTCACCAAAAATTTACAAATACACTTATAGTTTATATTAATATACAAGATATGTCAAGTTTTAAAATAAAAAAAAGGTAGTCCAAAAAATTTTAGACCACCTTTAATAAAAGAATTATTTGCTAAAAAATCCTTTTTTCTTGTGAGTTGTTCCATTAAAACTATCTCCAAGTTTTTCAAGAAGTTCTTTCTGTTCTTTCTTTAATTCAGTTGGAACAACTACCTTTAATGTAACTATAAGATTACCTCTAGCTCTCTCATTTCTTACATTATATGCACCCTTGCCTCTAATTGTAATTTTAGTATTAGGCTGAGTACCTGGCTTAATAGTATACTTTTCGTCACCATCTATAGTAGGTATTGTAATTTCTGCACCTAAAGATGCCTGAACAATATCTATTGATACATCTGTGTAAAGGTCATTACCCTGTCTTTGGAACTGCTTGCTAGGTGTAACAAGGATTTGAACAAATAAATCACCATTTTCGCCACCTCTTGAGCCAGCACCGCCAAGACCTCTCTTTCTAATAGACTGACCGTGAGCAATACCCTTTGGAATGTCAACTGTAACAGTTTTTCTAACATTAACATTACCCTTGCCACCGCACTTAGGGCATTTTTCTTTAATAATCTTACCTTCACCATTACAATGAGAACAACTTCTTACAGTCTGAGCCATACCAAATGGTGTTCTTGTAGTAACCTTTTCTTGACCAGTACCTTGACAATGAGGACAAGTTTCAGCAGTAGTACCAGCTTTAGCACCACTACCCTTACAATCTGGACAAGTTTCGCTTACATTAACTGTAATATCCTTTTTGCAGCCAAACATAGACTCCTCAAATGAAATAGTTAAATTCATATACAAGTCTGAACCACGCTGGGGACCTCTCCTACGAGAGCCACCACCGCCAAATATATCGCCAAAGCCACCAAAACCGCCGTCGCCAAATATGCCACTAAATATGTCACCCATATCCATACCGCTGAAGCCGCCACTAAAGCCGCCTCCACCCATTCCACCTTGTTCAAAAGCAGAATGACCATACTGGTCGTAAGCAGCTTTCTTTTGAGGGTCACTTAATACCTCATAGGCCTCATTAACCTCTTTAAATTTAGCTTCAGCCTCTTTATTATCAGGATTGGCATCAGGATGGTACTTCTTAGCCATTTTTCTATATGCTTTTTTAATTTCTGTATCTGAAGCTCCTTTGCTTATGCCAAGAACCTCATAGTAATCTCTTTTGGAAGCCATAATTTCACCTCTTTATTTCTCAACAACAATGCACAACAAAGAGTCAGGGCAGTAGCTCTGACTCTCTGTATATATAATTCAACAATTAACTAACCTTAACATTAACCGTCGATGATGTCATCATCAGCACCTGCACCGCCTGCAGCACCCTGAGCATTAGGGTCAACACCTGCAGCCTGAGCAGCCTCATACATCTTAGTTGAGAATTCCTGAACTACCTTGTTTAAAGTTTCGCAAGCAGTCTTTAATGTAGCAACATCAGTTTCACTCATATTTTCAGCTACAAGACCATCATTTACCTTCTTTAAGTTAGCAACTTCGCCTTCAAGCTTAGCCTTATCCTCAGCACTAATCTTATCACCCATATCAGTTAAAAGCTTTTCAGTCTGGAAAATTAAGCTGTCTGCCTGATTCTTAGTATCAACAGCTTCCTTTCTCTTAGCGTCCTGCTCTGCATACTGTTCAGCTTCCTTAACAGCCTTATCTATTTCGTCATCAGAAAGGTTAGTTGAAGATGTAATTGTAATATCCTGTTCCTTACCAGTACCTAAATCCTTAGCAGTAACCTTAACAATACCGTTAGCATCAATATCGAATGAAACTTCAATCTGAGGAATACCTCTTGGAGCTGGAGCAATACCGTCAAGACGGAATCTACCTAAGCTCTTGTTATCCTTAGCCATTGGTCTTTCACCCTGTACAATGTTAATATCAACAGCAGTCTGGTTATCTTCATAAGTTGAGAAAATCTGCTTCTTGTTTACTGGAATAGTAGTGTTTCTTGGAATTAAAGCTGTAGCAACACCACCAGCAGTTTCAATACCTAATGTAAGAGGAGTTACATCAAGAAGAAGAATATCACCTGAACCAGCTTCACCAGCTAACTTACCACCCTGAATAGATGCACCAACAGCAACACACTCATCTGGGTTAATGCCCTTGAATGGTTCCTTGCCAGTAATCTTCTGAACTTCTTCCTGTACAGCTGGAATTCTTGTAGAACCACCAACAAGTAATACCTTAGAAAGCTCACTAGCTGTCATATCTGCATCCTTTAATGCAGTCTGAACTGGAACTAAAGTTGCCTCAACAAGGTCGTGAGTAAGCTCATTAAACTTAGCTCTTGTTAATGTTACATCAAGATGCTTAGGACCATCTGCACCAACAGTAATATAAGGAATATTAATGTTAGAAGTTGTAGCTGAAGATAATTCCTTCTTAGCCTTTTCAGCAGCTTCCTTTAATCTCTGCATAGCCATCTTATCAGTAGAAAGGTCAATACTTTCCTTAGCCTTAAAATCGCTTACTAAATAATCAATAATTCTCTTATCAAAGTCATCACCACCTAAGTGATTGTTACCACTTGTAGCAAGAACTTCAATAACACCGTCACCAATCTCAATAATAGATACATCAAATGTACCACCACCAAGGTCGTAAACCATAATTGTCTGTTCCTGTTCATTATCAAGACCATAAGCTAAAGCTGCTGCTGTTGGCTCGTTGATAATTCTCTTAACATCAAGACCAGCAATCTTACCAGCATCCTTAGTTGCCTGTCTCTGAGCATCTGTAAAGTAAGCTGGAACTGTAATAACAGCCTCTGTTACAGGTTCACCAATATAAGCTTCAGCATCTTTCTTTAACTTCTGAAGAATCATTGCTGAAATTTCCTGTGGAGAATACTGCTTACCATCATTAGCAAACTTGTAATCTTCACCCATATGTCTTTTAATAGAAATAACTGTACCATCTACATTAGTAACAGCCTGACGCTTAGCAGTTTCACCTACTAATCTTTCACCACTCTTTGTAAAACCTACAATAGAAGGAGTAGTTCTTTCACCCTCTGAATTTGTAATAACAGTTGGCTGACCACCTTCCATAACAGCTACACATGAATTTGTTGTACCTAAATCAATACCAATAATCTTTCCCATTATTATCTCTCCTTTTTAATCAATATATACCACTTTTTTATATGTCAACAGAGGCAAAGCCTCTGAATATTGTTGTTAATAATTACTAGTTAGCAACCTTAACCATAGCAGGTCTAATTACCTTGTCGCCGTGCTTATATCCCTTTTGGAATACTTCTACAACAACATTGTCATCACAGCTTTCATCTTCAATGTGCATTACTGCAGCGTGAACATTAGGGTCAAAAGGTTCTCCCTCAGCAGGTATTTCCTCAACACCCATAGCTGTCATTACATCAATCATCTGCTTTAATATCATTTCAATACCTTTATAGGTACTGCTTTCCTTATCTTCAGTAGCTGCAACAGCTCTTTCAAAGTTATCAACAACTGGTAAGAACTTTTCAATAGTATCTCTTACACCGTTATTATACATACCCTGCTTTTCCTGATTTGTTCTTTTTCTAAAGTTTTCAAATTCAGCAAGCTGTCTTAACCACTTATCCTGTGCTTCCTTAACCTGCTCCTCAGCCTTAACGAGCTTATCCTCAAGAGTTTCCTCCTCAGTCTTTTCAGCAGTTTCAGTAGCCTCATCTTTTACTTCTTCAGCAGTTTCTACTGCTTCTTCTTTTACTTCTTCTGTATTTTCAACAGTTTCTTCCATCTTTTCTTTATCCAAATTACTATCCATCATAGCCTCCATCATCTCCATTGTCAAGCATAGCATCAATCATAGTATCGAGCTTTTTAACAATTTCATCTAATACAGATACCGTCTGTGAATAATTCATTCTTGTAGGACCGATAATACCTATCTTACCTACTGAATTGCTGCCAAACCTATAGTTTGCCTTGACAATACTGCAATCCTTCAACTCCTCCATTTTGTTTTCACCACCGATTAATATTTGAATTTTATCAGCAGTTGTATCATCACCCTTACCTAAAAGAGTTATGAGCATATCTTTTTCTTCAAAGGCTTGAAAAATATTTCTTGCCTTTTGAATATCACTAAACTCCGGAAAGCCCAAAAGATTTTTAACACCACTTGTATAAAGATGTGTATCTTCTTCCTGCTGTACCGTTGAAACAATAGCCTTAAATACTTTAGCAATAAGCTCCTGATAATCACTAAACTTATTTATAAGTTTAGTTGTTGCCTCTGCATCAATTTCTTCCAAAGCATAATCAATAATAATATTGTTTATTTCATTAGATATACTATAAAGGCCATCCATATCAGGTATTGCCTTTGCCTTTATAATATGATTTTTAATTGCCTTGCTATCAGTTACAACAACTGCAGCAACAGTATTATTATCAATAGGGACAAGCTGTATATGCTTTATTTTAACTCTAGTACTTTTTGGCTCAGTAACTATAGTAGTATAGTTAGTAAGCATTGAAAGTGCCTTAGCCGTCTGTTGCATAAGATACTCAATTCTATCAACATTGAGAGAAATTGCATTTTTAAGAAATTCAACTTCTTCGCTTGTAAGAACTCTTTTATGCATCATATTATCAACATACATTCTATAGCCCATTTGAGAAGGTATTCTACCAGCTGAAGTATGAGGCTGTTCAATAAGTCCCATTTCTTCAAGGTCACTCATTTCATTACGAATGGTTGCAGGTGAAATACCCAAATCATATTTTTTAGCAATAGTTCGAGAGCCAACTGGCTCTGCCGTAGCAACATAGTCAGTGATAATAGCTTCCAATATTTTTATTTTTCTATCATTAAGCTTCACATTATCACCTCTCCATTAAAAGACATTAATTTATCTTTTATCTGTTAGCACTCATTTAACCCGAGTGCTAACTTTAAATATAATATACCACACCCTCCAAACTTTGTCAATAGTTTTTAATAAAAATTTTTACAAGTTTTTATATAAATTTTTTAACGAGTTTTGGTTAATCAATATTGCCAAACATTATTATTGCTGTAAAAAAAGAACTATTGCCATTGCAATAGTTCCCGATTATAAATATAAAATTTATTTACCTAAGCAAAATTCACTAAATATTTTATCAATAATATCTTCTTCCAAAGCCTCTCCAGTGATTTCACCTAAAGCACTGTAAGCCTCTGTTAAATCCATAGAAATAAAGTCCTCTGGCATTCTATTTTCAACAGTTTCCATAACATTTTTGAGATAATTATAAGCCTTAACAAGACTTTCCTTATTTCTCTCACCTGATATTAAAACCTCATTATTTATATTTATATCACCAAAGGCAAACATTTCTCTTATTTTTTCATATATATCATTAATACCCATATCAGACTTAACTGAAATATTAATTGGCTTTAAATGCTCTATAGCCTTTAAATCTATTTTCTGCTCTAAATCCAATTTATTGACAAGAGTAATAGTTTTCTTATTTTTAACAAGCTCAATAAGTCCCTTATCCTCATCAGAAAGTTCTCTGCTTCCGTCAAACATAAGAAGTACCAAATCAGCCTGTTCAGCAAGACTTTTTGACTTTTCAACACCAATTTGTTCAATAATATCATTAGTATCTCTTATTCCTGCTGTATCAATAATATTAAGTGGAATACCGTGAACATTAAGCATTTCTTCAAGGCTATCTCTTGTAGTACCTGGAATATCTGTTACAATGGCTCTATCCTCCTCAAGCATAGCATTTAAAAGAGAGGACTTGCCAACATTAGGTCTGCCTAAAATAACAGTCTTTATACCCTCTTTATAAATCTTGCCTGTATCAGCAGATTTAATAAGTTTATCAACAGCAGCCAAAGCCTTTTTTGTATTCTCTGCCACCATATTATATGTCATTGTTTCGTCATCGTGTTCAGGGTAATCAATACCAGCCTCAATATGGGCAAGCATCATTAATATATCTTCCCTAATTTGATGTATTTCTTTAGACAACCTACCTTCAAGTCTAAGCATTGCAGCCTCACGACTTGCATCAGTTTTAGCATTTATAATATCAATTACAGCCTCTGCCTGTGTAAGGTCAATTCTACCATTTAAAAAAGCTCTTTTTGTAAATTCACCCGGTTCAGCCATTCTTGCACCATTTTTAATAATTGTGTTTAAAACAGCTGTAACAGCTCTGTAGCCTCCGTGAGTGTTAATTTCTACCACATCTTCACGAGTATAAGTATTAGGTGCTTTCATCACAGACACCAATACTTCATCAATAACCTTGCCGTCACAAACAATATTGCCAAAATGGATTGTATGGCTTTTTTGCTCACTTAAGACCTTGCCCTTTGGTGACACAAAAACCTTGTCTGCAATACTTAAGGCATCACTTCCGCTAAGGCGAACAATGCCTATACCGCCATTACCAGTGGCAGTAGATATGGCAGCTATTGTATCATCAATATTAACTTTAAGCATAATTCAACCTCCAAAAAAGGCACAGGCTATACCGCCTATGCCCTTAATTAATTTAATTATTATAATTTCTTCTGTTAGAATAATTATTCTTTAAAGCAATTACAACATATCTGTAAGGTTCAGTACCTTCGCTATATGTAGTAACATATCTGTCATTTTGAAGTGTTGCGTGAATAATTCTTCTTTCATAAGGATTCATAGGCTCAAGAGTAATATTTCTTCTGTTATGCTTAGCCTTCTTTGCAAGATTAAAAGCAAGCTGTTCAAGAGTTTTTTGTCTTTTAGCTCTGTAATCCTCTGTATCAAGAGTAACATTCATATAAGGGTACTCGCCCTTGTTTACTACAAGGTTTGTAAGATACTGGATACTGTCAAGAGTTTGACCTCTCTTACCAATAATAGTACCCATATCGTCACCCTTCATATCAATAACAATATGCTTGTTATCTTTAAATGAAGCATTTAACTCAACTGACATATTCATTTTTTCAAAAACCTGTGATAAAAATCCAGTAGCAATTACAAGAATATTATTCTTATCCTCATCAGTAAGGCTTGCTCTTGCAGACTCATTTTCAGCAGGTTCTTCATCAGAAATTTCAACAACTTCTTCTACTTCAATTTTTTCTTCCACAACTACCTTAGCAGTTTTTTCTACCTTTGGCTGTGGCTTAGAGTCTTCCTTAGGCTTTTCAACCTTAGGTTCAGGCTTAACCTCTGGCTTAACAACTTGAGGCTTAGGCTCTGGTTTAACCTCTGGCTCATCACTGCCAATAACAGTAACAAGAACTCTGGCAGGCTTAGCACCAATACCAAGAAATCCCTTGCTAGGCTCATCAATAACCTTGTAATCAACATCAAGAAGGCTAACGCCTAATTTAGTACAAGCATTATCAACAGCCTCATTAATAGTCTTTCCTGTCATTTCAATCTGCTTCATTATTTTCTGCCTCCCTTTTTACTTTTCTTTTCCTTAGGCACGATTACATCAGCTGCACCAGTCTTTTCAAAATGCTTATTGAGGAAGAACTGCTGGCAAAGCTGGAATAAATTAGATACAATCCAATATACACCAATACCACCAGGAAGTGATATAGTAATCCAAGCCATCATTAAAGGCATAGTAACATTCATAATTCTCTGCTGTGACTTCATAGCTGGGTCCATTTGAGAATTATTATTTCTTCTAGTCATTAACCAAGAAGAAAGGAATGTTGTAAGACCTGAAAGGAAAGGAATAATAAGCTTTGGAGTCAAAGCATATCCTACAGTTTCAGTAAGGTTAAGACCGATAAAGTATTCAATAGAGTTCTTAGCAGCACATACTGAATCAAAGTCAGCAGAAGCAATTGCTGTCTTTAACTGACCAACCTCATTAGGTCCTAAAATATTTATAATTCTATTAAATATATTAACATCAACGCCACCACTAGTAATCTTACCTAAATTAGCAAAAGTGCTTACAAGGTCAGCAACAGTAGAATTAGACTGAGCTGCTGTAAGTACGATAGTAGATAACTGAGTGTAAACATCGTTAATAACATCAATATACTTAAATGGGTTCTGCATTACGTGATAAAGTCCAAGGAAAATAGGAAGCTGAATAATCATAGGCAAACAGCCACTAAATGGACTTACATTGTTTTCTCTGTAAAGCTTTTGTGTTTCCATCTGTATCTTTCTCTGGATTTCAGGGTCAGTCTTATTATCCTTATACTTTTCCTGAATTTTCTTAAGCTCTGGAGAAAGTGCCTGCATTTTAAACATTGACTTTTGCTGCTTGTAAGAAAGCGGAACTAAAAGGCAACGAGTAAAAACTGTCAACAAAATAATAGATATACCAAGTGAATTATTGTGGATACCTAAGCTATAGATAATGTTAAAGAAAAAATTAATAACATGACCTAAAACCCAAGCAATAGGACCAACAATAACACCAGGGTCTTTCATTACATCTCTGGAAACGGCTAATAAATTTAGCAACAACGCTGTATCCTCCTTTATGGTACGGGATCATAGCCACCCTCGTGAAATGGGTGACATTTCAACAATCTTCTTACAGCCAAATAACCACCCTTCCAACAGCCGTACTTCTCAATCGCCTCATAGGCATAGGCGGAGCAAGTAGGAACAAATCTACAACTCCTGGGTGTAAATGGCGTAATATATTTTCTGTAAAAGCCTATTAAAAACAGTGCTATTTTCTTCACAATGACATCAATACCTTCTTTTTTATTTAAAAACTAAATATCAATCATTTTTATCCGACTTTAGTAATCTCTGTTTCTTTAATAAGTGCAATAATGCACTTTCAATTTCTTTATAGCTGGCCTCTTTAGCCGAACCTCTTGCTATAACCACAATGTCATAGCCCTGAACAATATTTTCTTCAGACAGTCTATAACTTTCTCTCAAAAGTCTTGTAACTCTGCTTCTAACAACAGAATTACCCACCTTTTTACTAACAGAAATACCATATCTGTTACCTTCTGTTCCATTTTTGATTGAATACATAACAAGTAATCTATTGGCAATGGAACGACCTCTGTTATATACATATCTGAACTGATAATTTTTTTTAAGGGATTGTGTAAACAGCATTTTTATCCCCCTCTGCTTTATAGCTTAGTATTAAAGGTTAATACCTATATAGTAATTATACTATAATTATTATTCTACAAATAAAGCCCACTTAAAAAGCGGGCTTTGAATTATGCAGATAAAACCTTTCTGCCTTTTTTACGTCTAGCAAGTATTACTTTTCTACCGTTAGCAGTACTCATTCTCTTTCTGAAACCGTGAACCTTGCTTCTCTGTCTTTTCTTTGGCTGGTATGTCATCTTCATCTTCAAAGCACCTCCTTATTAACAAATTTATATTTTACTTAAAGTCAAATCAAGCACTAGTCCTATTATAGTGTAAAATTGCTATTTAGTCAAGAAAAATTTTTAAATTTCCCTGTTTTGATACATATTTGTAAAATAAGTACAAATTTAATGGGCAAACTAAAACAAGAATTATATTTGTAGGGGGAAAATAATGAAAAAATGGTTAATTATACTATTAGGAATTTTCCTAATGTCAATATCCTTAACTCAATTTTTAGAGCCTTATGCCATTGTTATTGGAGGAGCAACAGGCATAGGCATTATATTTAAGCAGCTTTTTAATATTCCTCTTTCTTTAACAAATATTGTTGTAAATATTCCACTATTTATACTAGCCATAAAAATAAAGGGATTTTCATTTGTAAGAGATACCCTTATTGCTACAATATTATTATCCATTATGTTAGAAATAACAGCATTTATACCAGAAATAAAAACTGATATTATACTTACTGCTATTTTTGGTGGATTACTAAATGGAATTGGTGTAGGCTTAATATTAAGAGGCAACACAACAACAGGCGGAAGTGACTTGTTAGCTGTAATATTGCACCACTTTTACCCTCATATTCCTACAGCTAGACTAATGCTTATACTTGATATACTTATTGTTGTAGCTGGTATATTTGCTCTAGGCATAACACCTGCCCTTTATGCTATTGTTGCAATATATATAATGGGAAAAACTATAAACATTGTGCTAGAGGGGTTAGATTTTGCCAAAGCTGTGTTTATTACATCATCTAACTGCACTACTATAGGTCTTACATTAACATCTCAACTTTCAAGAGGTGCTACTTATATAGATTGCAAAGGTATGTACACAAAAGAAGATAAGGGTATGCTTCTTATTGTGGTATCATCACGAGAAATAAATAAATTGAAAGAAATTGTGGCTGACATTGATAAAAATGCCTTTGTAATTGTTAATGATGTAAGAGAAATACAAGGAAATTTTAGACGATAATATAAAAAACCTTACGGTAGTATTTTCCGTAAGGTTTTTATATTAATTATAAAATTAATTCAATAACATTCTATCGTTATTCATTTCCTCACCACTTGCCTTTTCAAACATAGCAAGAAGGTCAGGAACATCAAGTTTTTTCTTTTCTTCACCTGATATATCAAGTATTATTTGACCCTTATGTAACATAATAATTCTGTTGCCAATTCTAAGGGCATCTTTCATATTATGAGTTACCATAAGTGCTGTAAGATTATGCTCTCCAACAATCTTTACAGTAAGGTCAAGAACCTTCTTAGCAGTTTTAGGGTCAAGAGCAGCTGTATGCTCATCTAAAAGCAAAAGTTTTGGATGATGGAATGTAGCCATAAGCAAAGTAAGAGCCTGACGCTGACCACCAGAAAGGTATCTTGTTTTATCCTTTAATCTTTTATCAAGACCTAAATCAAGATTAGCAAGAATTTCCTTGTACATTTCCTTTTCTTTGCTTGTAATACCAAACTTTAATGTTCTTGGCTTACCTCTTCTATAAGCAATAGCCAAATTTTCTTCAATAGAAAGGTCAGAAGCTGTACCCATTCTAGTATCCTGAAAAACTCTACCAATGTACTTAGCTCTTTTATATTCAGGAGATTTTGTTAAATCTATATCATCAATAATAATCTTGCCACTTGTAATAGCATTAGAACCAGAAATAGCATTAAGCATAGTTGACTTACCAGCACCATTACCACCAATAATAGTAATAAAGTCACCCTCTTTTACATTAAGGTTAATACCTCGTAAAATGTGCTTTTCATTTACTGTTCCAATTTCAAATTTCTGATGAACATCTACTAATTTAAGCATTTACACTGCCTCCCTTTTTAACTGAGTTCTTTAAATTCTTTGTTGCAATATTTCTGACAGTTGGGAAACAAAGTGCAACAGCAAGTAATATTGAGCTAATAAGCTTCATATCATCTGCTCTTAAACCTAACTTAAAGACTGCAGCAATAATTATTCTGTACAACACAGAACCTAAAGCAACAGCAATAAGTGAACGAAGTATAGTTCTGTTGCCAAACACAACCTCACCAATAATAACAGAGGCAAGACCAATAACAATAGTACCTACACCCATCTGAATATCAGCAAAGCTACTAAACTGTGCTACAAGTGACGCAGAAAGAGCAATAAGACCATTGCCAATCATAATACCAAGAATAGTAGCATTGTCAGTATTTACACCATTAGCTCTAATCATATTTTTATTATTACCAGTAGCTCTTAAAGAATAACCAAGCTCTGTATTAAAAAACCACCAAAGAAAGATAATAACAACAACAGTAAGAATAAGACCTGCAACAATAGCAGCTACACTCTTTGTCATATTAAGATTTTCAAGCATAGTGATAATTGATGTTTTCTTTAAAAGAGGTATGTTAGCCTGACCCATAACTCTTAAGTTAATAGACCACAAAGCAGTCATAGTAAGAATACCTGCAAGAAGTGCTGGTATCTTAAGTTTAGTATGAAGTATACCAGTTACAAGACCAGCTAAAAGTCCACCAATAAGTGCAATGAATGTAGAAACAAAAGGATTAAGACCTACTGTAATAAGTTTACAAGTAATGCCTGCACCAAGAGTAAAACAGCCCTCAGCTGTAAGGTCAGCAATATCAAGTATTCTATATGTAATATAAACACCTATTGCCATAACAGCCCAAACGAGACCTAGGGCAACAGCATCAATAATAAAATCCATTTTTATTAACTCCTTATCTAAATGTAGTAAATAGCATAGGCAAAAAATTATTATTTTAGAAAATATCCCTTGCCTATGCCATTTATCAAAATATAAGGGTACTTGCATACTCTCATCAAGCACCCTTACTTAAAAAATTATATTTACTCAGCAGCTGTATTTGCAATAGTTGCCTTTGCCTTAATATCATCTGGAATAGTGATACCTAATTCAGCAGCAGCAGTTTCATTAATAACAAGCTGTGGATTTTTAGTATACTGGATAGGCATTGTCTTAATATCAGCACCCTGAATAAGCTGAACAGCCATATTACCAGTAAGCTTACCTAATTCAGTGTAATCAATAGCAACAGAAGCAAGTCCGCCACCATTAACCATACCAGTTTCACCAACAATGACTGGTAAACCAGCAGGATTTGTAATACTTGTTACTAAAGGCATACTTGATGCAAGTACATTATCTGTAGGAATGTAAATAGCATCACAAGTACCAATAACAGATTGAGTAACCTGAGCAACATCATTAGTTGATGTAACAGTCTTTCTTTCAACTTCAAGACCTAAAGCCTTAGCAGCTTCTTCGGCCATATCTGCCTGAATAAGTGAATTCTGCTCACCAGAACAATACATAATAGTAATCTTCTTAGCATCTGGTAAAAGTGAAGTAAGAAGGCTAATCTGGTCATTAACTGGTGTAAGGTCAGATGTACCTGAAACATTGCAATTTGGCTTATCGTTAGAATCAACAAGACCTGATTCAGCTGGGTCAGTAACTGCAGTAATAAGGATAGGAATATCCTTAGTTTCTGTTGCAATAGCCTGTGCTGAAGGTGTAGCTATAGCTAAAATTAAATCTTTACCATCAGAAACAAATTTCTGTGAAATAGTCTTTAAATTTGACTGGTCACCCTGAGCATTTTGAACCTCAATATGAACCTTATCGCCATCTTTATAACCAGCCTCAGAAAGAGCTGCAATAAATCCGTCCTTAGATGCGTCAAGAGCTGGATGCTCAGTAAGCTGAATAATACCAATATCAACAGGTGTTTCCATAGCTGTGCCTGCTGCACTTGACTCAGAAGTGTCTGATTTGCTTGCACTGTTATCACTTGCACCACAGCCTGCTAACATCATAGCCGATAAAGCTGTAACTGCTAACATTGACAATAATTTCTTCATAAAAAATTCCTCCTTATGCCTATAGGCATCAAATTGGGCTATCCCGCCCTAGATACCTATAATTTTACGGTAAATTAACATAATTGTCAATAATTTTTGATGTAAAATAGAAAAAAGCAGCTAACGAACAGCTGCTTTTTCCTAAAGAGAAGGTATTTTTATGGGGTTTACAGTTTAATTTACATATTTGAGGGATGTATAAACTGTAATGTGAAAATATTTAGGGGTTTTCACAGTTATTATTATATCAGAGAGCAAGTTATAAGTGTTCACAAACATAGAATTTTTTTTGTCAATTTTTTGTATATTTTACCGATAAGCTATAAATTTTAAAGCAAAAATCACATTTTTAGTGGTTTTAAATTATACATTTTGCCGATAAAATCAAAACAAATCTATGTTTCAAGACTTTCAATATACTTAATTAAATTTTTTTCACCATCAATTTCCACACCATTTTCAAAAAGTTTTTTATCCTCATCACTTAATGACTCAATAGGCGTAGATGTTACTTCCTTTAAAATATTAGAATCTCTATAAAAAACAGCAATATACCCCTTATCCTCTCTTATAATATAATGTTGAGTGCTATTACCATTTATACTTTTATTAAACACTACTCTGTCTGGACTGAATTCTGTCATAAGCCAGTCTTTATATACAGCCTTTGTTTTTTCTCTATCCCAGCCGTACATAAACTGTTGAGGCAAATTTTGCTGAGTTTCTGAAAAACCGTCTGAATAATTATATACAAATTCAAGCACTGTGTTCTCATTAATAACATCTGATGGCTGTGCTTCAGCCATTACTAGCCCTTGACCATATTCTGTGCCTTCCTCACTTGTATAAGCAAAAAAATAGCCTGTCATACCACCAATTATAGTAAATATAATTCCACTAGCTACAATTAAAGTATACTTTATAGCCTTTCTCATAATATCACCTCTTGGATATTATTACCCTTTTATATATTTTTATACAAATATTGCAAAGGTGTGAGAAATTTTATTATTTGATACCTATACTAATTAGCTTAGTATTATTATCATACATAATATTTAAAATATCAGATAAATCTCTTATTTTAATATAGGTGTAACCGTCTTTATTTATGGCATCAACACTTTTCACCTTGCCATTTATTTTAATATTTTGTTTCACTACTTTTTCCTCCAATCTACCTTTAAAATTTTGCCAAGCCTTAATATCTCTCACAAAAGGTTCAGGACAATTTTTACCTGTAACATCATAATGTCTTATTACATTTGCAATCGGCACATTGTATTTAGTCATAAGCATTTTTACAAGTTCAACAGCATTATCAACTGTCTTATCCATAAAATAATAATTACCCTTGCTAT